>Ga0051987_10000215_pt1 | contig 31724 bp, 40 predicted proteins | sample CryGey08umfilter_2_FD_58083 | JGI IMG/M metagenome (GOLD analysis project Ga0051987, IMG submission 58083) | Groundwater microbial communities from aquifer in Utah, USA - Crystal Geyser 4/10/14 0.8 um filter | ecosystem: Environmental > Aquatic > Deep subsurface > Groundwater | place: USA: Utah... | reverse complement strand
TCTGGAACAGGACATTTTAAAATTGGTTAAATAGGACATTATCATTTTGGGATGACACAAAAATGAATGAGACAAATCAAGCAGGATGATTTGTCTCACTATTCTTCTTCAGATTCCGCGTCGTCACCACCTTCTTTTTCTATTACTGCAAGGACGTCTCCGACTTCGCATACATCGCCTTCGTGCGCCATTATCTCAACTAAGACGCCTGAGCATGGCGAAGGCACGTTAAATGTGGCTTTATCGGTCACTATCTCAACAAGATCATTGCCTTCAATGACAGCCGCGCCATCCCCAAAATACCAGTAAGAGACAGTAGCCTTCGTAATATTTTCTCCTAATGCCGGCAGATATACTTTTACCATTTGTTTTCCCCCATGCTTCTAATTAGAAATTTGTGTAAACATCGTTAGAGAACTCTGTTCTCTAACGATGTAAAACTGAATATTTTACCCATACTTTCAACCAATAGATCGCGGACAGTCTTGACTGACACATTATCGTCAAAAAAATCGTTGATGGATGCCATTTTGACGTCTAAACCACATGACTTAATGAATGAAAAATATCTTTTGTCGGCGCAGACATTAAGAGAAAGGCCGTGATATGAAACCCAATTCTTAACGCCTATGCCGATAGAAGCCACCTTGTAAGGGCCGACCCACACCCCTGTTAAACCATTTTTTCTATAAGCGTTCAAACCAAAATTCTCCCTGAGCGTATCAATAACGGCCTGCTCTAACTTCCTTAAATAAAGATGCAGGTCTTTTTTGTCGTGTTTTAGGTCAAAGATCGGGTAAAGTACTATCTGCCCAGGGCCATGATATGTGACGTCTCCACCGCGGTTCGCGCAAAAGATACCAACACCCCACTTCTTTAACTCTCCCTGGCTGACTAATAAATTCTCTATTTTTGAGCGCCTGCTTAACGTTATAACATGCGGATGTTCGCAGGTGATCAAAGTATCAGGGGCTTGGCCCGCTATAACCTTGGCGACAACGTCTTTCTGCACAAGGAAAGCCTTTAAATAATCAATAGTCCCTAGGTCAAGAAGCCTGCATTCAAACATGATTATTATAGGTTACGCAAAACCAATGTCGGCATCTAAACAAACGTATAAATTTTTGATTGTGTTGTTCAGGAGCATAAAGAGGCATGCTATGAGTGAATAAGTTTTTCGAAAAGCATATGGCAGAAACTGTCTGAGCCCCTGCCTGCCGGCAGGCCTGCCTACAGGCAGGCGTCCTGGCTAAGCCGACGGACGAGTTGTTTTTGCATTTTCGAGAAACTTTTCACGAATGCCGAGCGAATGAATAACATAATCAAAAACTTGTAAATATCCACAATAATTACGAAAAAACCTAAACTTCTTTGCTCACGAAACTTTTGCGTCATTCAATGATCAAAAGATCTTGCTACTTCCCCTATGATCTCGGATACGCTCGGATGAGCAAGAATAGTATTTTTAATACCGCTGATCGGGATCTTGTTTTTCATAAGAATGGAAAACGTATTGACGAGTTCCGTTGCCTGCAGGCCTATCATACTAGCTCCCAGGATGCGGCATGTTTTATTTTCAACGATAACTTTTACGAACCCGTCAGTACTTTCCAGGATATGCGCCATCCCTATGGAGAGAAAGTGCACAATATTTGCTTTATAAGAAACGCCAAATTTCCTTGCCTCTTCTTCAGTCATGCCAACAGCCGCGACTTCAGGTGTTGTAAAAATACTGCTTGGCACGACTGAATAATCGCGTTTTTCTGACTTTAAAAACATATTACGGCTTGCCAATTCTCCTTCATAACTCGCCACATGGGCGAGCATATAGCCGCCTACGCAATCACCGGCGGCAAAGACGCCGGGCATTGTCGTTTTTAATTCTCTGTCAGCCGCAATGTTGCCTTTCTCAAGTTTTATTCCAAGGCTATCGTCAAAAAGACCATCAGTCACAGCGCGCCTGCCTACGGACAAAAGGGCCTTATCATACCTGCTTAAGTCAAATTCTTCTAAGCTTTTATTCGTATGAACTTCAATACCTGTTTTCTGAAGAGTCTGATGAAGTTTTCTGGATACCTGGATATCGATCCCGGGGAGTATTTCTTCCGCGATCTCAACAATTGTCACTTCAGAACCGAGGCGTTTAAAAATACAGGCAAACTCACAGCCTATCGCGCCGGCGCCAATGATCAAAAGCTTCTTAGGGGCCTCTGTCAACTCCAGGCAATCGTCGCTTGAAATGATCTTTTTGTGGTCTATTTTAATTTGAGGCAAGTCTTTAGGGGTTGATCCGGCAGCTATAAGGATAAATTTAGCGGTTACTTCTTTATTGTCAGAACCTACTAAAACACTATTTTTACCCGCGATCTTTGCTTTTCCATGTATAAGATCAACTTTATTGGCCTTAAGCATATAGGACATGCCTGCTTTAAGGCGCGTTACGACATCATTCTTCTTCTTTTGAATATCGGAAAAATTCAGAGATTGCTTAGAATACTGCAGGAGCGCTTTGGTAGGGATGCAGCCTCTGTTAAGGCAGGTGCCGCCAATTTCATTCTCTTCAATGATGCAGGCCTTTTGCCCGAACTTTGCCGCGCTCAACGCGGCATTAAAGCCTGCCCACCCTGCCCCAATAACGCATAGATCATGATCCATTGTTGATGCTCAAATTCAAAGACTTGATAGCGTCTTTGACTGTCCGCGAGGAGAGATCAAAAGCTTCTTTTTCTTCTGCTGTCAGGCCTATTTCAATTATTTTTTCTATGCCATTTGGGCCTATACTAGTCAAAACACCCACACAAACATCATAATGGCCATATTCACCATCAAGATAAGCGCTGACAGGAATATTTTTAGGATGCCCCATAAGAATAGCTTCAACTATCTCAAAGATCGCAGCTGAAGGCGCCATATAAGCGCTGCCTGAACCGTAAAGAGATACGATTTCAGCGCCTCTCTCTTTTGTCCTTTTGACAAGAGACTCAATTTCCATCTCATCTAAGATCTCAGTTAAAACCTTGCCCCTTACCTTTGTCATGCGTGGCAAAGGCAGCATTGTTTCGCCATGGCTGCCTATAACAAGAGCTTCTATTGATTCAGTGCTCGCGAATATTTTTTTTGAGATAATGTTAGCAAAGCGCGACGTATCAAGGCTTGAACCCATGCCGAATACGCGCTGCCTTGGAAAATTAGTTTTTTTGAATGTAAGATACGTCATAACATCCAACGGATTGCTTACGACTACCACTATAGCATCCGAGGCGTATTTAACGATATTTTCGCACACGTTGTCCATTATCTGTGAATTTTTTAAAAGCAGGCCTTCCCGCGTCATACCAGGTTTGCGCGGCAATCCAGCTGTCACTACAACTATATCGGAATTTGCCATCAGGCTAAAATCCGCACAACCTTCAACGCGTGTATCTTTGCCTAAAGAATACCTCGCGTCCTCAAGGTCAAACGCCTTTGCCTTGGCAACATTCTCAACAACATCTATTAAAACGACATTGGCAAGACTGCTCTCGGCTATTCTCATGGCCGTTGTTCCGCCTACGTGCCCTGCGCCTATAATAGTTACTTTTTTCATAGAAACGGTTACACAGATTATTGTGTTATGCAAAACCAATGGAAGCTTCTTTGCCCACGGAACTTTTTGCCGTCTGCTACGGCTTAGGGCTCGCTCGTTTCGCCCGACAAAAGTGTCGGACACTTCGCTTGCCCTAACTCCCTGCCTGTCCGGCAGGCAGGCTTGCAGACTTTTGCCAAAAAGTTCCTGATTGTGGGCTTAAAGAATCTTCCACTGCCTTTGCGTCATTCATTAGTATTTCATTCTTTTAATAATTGCATCCGCCATACCGCTCGTAGTAGCTGCCGACGGGTCATTTCTGTCTTTCTTTAAGTCGTAGGTAACGAACTTTCCTTCTTTGATGACTTCTTTTACGGCTGTTTCAAGTTTCAAAGCGGCTTTATCTTCGCCAAGATAATTAAGCATCATGACTCCTGATAATATCATAGCTGTTGGATTGACTTTGTTCAATCCCTTGTACTTTGGAGCTGAACCATGGACAGGCTCGAATAAAGCAATACCATCGCCTATATTGGCCCCCGGGGCTATGCCTAACCCTCCCATTAACCCCGCGCATAAGTCAGATATAATATCGCCATAAAGATTAGGCAACACAAGAACGTCAAAATTCTGAGGCCTGCTCACCACCTGCATACTAAAATTATCTACTATAGCATCATTGAATTCTATTCTGCCTGCATATTCCTGGGCTACTTCGCGGGCTATAGCCAAAAAAAGGCCGTCCGTATGCTTCATAATATTAGCCTTATGCACGCATGTGACTTTTTTGCGGTTATTTTTCAGCGCGTATTCAAAAGCGAATTTACATATTCTGCGCGAGCCAAATTTTGAAATTGGTTTTATAGAAATACCTGAATCATGCCTGATCTTTTTAGGGCTTAACGCGTTTATCATATTTATGACCTCTTTGGCATCTGCAGAACCTTCCTGAAATTCAATGCCCATATAAAGGTCTTCTGAGTTTTCCCTGACAATAACTAAGTCTATATCTTTGATAGGTGCCTGTACTCCCTCCATAGTCTTTGCTGGCCGCAGGCACACATATAAGTCCAGGGTATGCCTTAACTGCACATTTACCGAACGAAAACCGCTTCCCACAGGCGTCACAATAGGGCCCTTAATAGCGACCTTATTCTTTCTTATTGAAGCAATGATATCATCTGGCAATGGAACGCCGTAACGCTTAATAGCTTCTTCACCCGCGCAAAATTCTTCCCACTTAATATCAACACCTGTCGCGTCAATACAACGCCTTGTAGCGTAGCTTACTTCAGGACCTATCCCGTCTCCGGGAATGAGGGTTATTGTATATTTCATAGTTTTATTCCGCCGTGCTTCTTAAAATGTTCCACCAATCCGCCGTCGCTTAAAAGCTTGCGCATAACCGGGGGCAGGGGATCTATTTTTGTTTCGCTCTTTTTAGTCAAATTTTTCAAAATCCCATTCTCAAGATCTATTCCAATTTTGTCATTCTCAGCTATGCCGTCGGTATCCGTTTCAACCAACGGCAGGCCTATATTTATGGCGTTGCGATAGAATATCCTGGCAAAACTCTTTGCCACGACACCTACTATGCCAGCCTCCTTTATGACCAAAGGCGCCTGCTCGCGCGAAGAGCCCATGCCGAAATTCTTCCCGGCGACTAAAAAGGACTCTCCTGGTTTTAACCTTGAATAAAAGGCCGGGTCAATATCTTCCAAGATATGCTTTGCAAGCTCTTTCATATCGCTGATAGCGAATTTATACCGGCCTGAGATAATGTAATCCGTGTTCACATCGTCTCCAATCTTATAGGAAGATCCTTTCAAGATCATAGGCTCTTAAACTCCTCAATGTGTTTGGCTTTAGCAAGCGCTATCTCGTAACTAATGACTCCGGACATATAAAGTTCTTTTAACGATTTATCCATGGTGCGCATACCATATTGGTGGCCTGTCTGGATAAGCGTGGGCATCTGCTCTATTTCCTGCTCGCGTATCAGATTTCTGATAGCCGGCGTGCCGATCATGATCTCAGTAGCAACGACGCGGCCAATACCGCTTGCGCGCGGCAAAAGGAGCTGTGATATAACACCCTGCAGGCAATCTGCCAGCTGAAGTTTTACCTGTTGCTGTTGAAAAGGAGGAAATACGTCTATGATCCTTTCAATGGTCTGAGGCGCGTCCGGAGTGTGCAAGGTCGCCAAAACCAAATGCCCTGTCTCGGCAGCTGTAAGAGCGGTTGATATAGTCTCAAGGTCCCTCATTTCACCTACGAAGATAACATCCGGGTCCTGGCGCAACGCGTGGCGCAGCGCTTCAGAAAAAGACTTAGTATCCGCGTAGACCTCTCTCTGTTTAATTATGCTCTTTTTATTTTTATACAAAAACTCAATTGGGTCTTCAATAGAGACTATCATCTCCTGGCGCTCAGAATTGATAAGGTCTATCATGGCTGCCATGGTAGTCGTCTTGCCCACGCCCGTAGGCCCTGTGACTAAGACTAAGCCGTTAGGTTTTTTGGCTAGGTCAACCACAACACTTGGCAAACCCAGATCAGAAAGTTTGGGTATTTCAAGAGGTATCCTTCTGAATGCCGCTTCAACTGAACCTCTCTGAATATGCACATTGACCCTGAACCTGTCCATCCCGAGCATTGCCACGGATAGGTCAAGCTCCCAATTCCTCTCAAATATCTCCTTTTGCTCATTTGTCAATATGGTGTAGATCATGCGCTTGGTATCATCGCGCAACAGCTTAGGCAAGTCTGTCAAAATGAGCCTGCCGTCAATCCTCAGGATGGGCGGAGCATTTTCCGTCAAGTGAAGGTCCGAAGCCTTCTTTTCTATAGTCAACATCAACAAATCTTTTAGTTCCATTATAAATACCTCCTTGGGTCAGCTATACGCCCTTCAAGAGCTGACGCTGCCACTGTTGCCGGGGAAGCCAAATAAACAAAAGCATCAGGGTTCCCCATCCTGCCTTTAAAATTCCTGTTAGCGCTGGAAATAACAACTTCACCCACCGACGGTACGCCATTATGCGTGCCCACGCAAGGCCCACAACCTGGTGTCACAACACTACCGCCAGCCTCAACTAATACATTTATAATACCATTTTTTATAGCGGTCAGATAAATATCTTTAGAGGCAGGGGCCACGATAAACCGGACGTTAGGTGAGACCTTTTTACCTTTTAATATTGAGGCCGCTATAGTCAGGTCTTCAAGCCGGCCGTTAGTACATGTCCCCAGATACGCCTCATCAATACGCGCGCCCGCGGCATCTTCAACGTGAGCGTTATTATCAACTGTATGGGGTTTAGCCAATTGAGGAGATATTTTAGAAATGTCATATTCACGAATTAAACTATAAATAGCATCTTTGTCAGCGTATTGCGCGGCGGGTTTTCTGATCTTATTGCGCCCTGCCACCCACTTTAGCGTCACGTTATCCGCCGGGATCATTCCAAACTTCGCGCCCATCTCAACGCCCATATTGCAGATAGTGAACCTCGCGTCCATACTCAAAGAATCTATCGCCTCGCCGTAAAACTCAATACTTTTATAAGTAGCGCCATCCGCTCTCAAGTCGCCTATAATATGCAAAATAATATCTTTAGAATAAACACCTCGCGGCAGCTTACCCTTAACAATGATCTTGATAGATTCAGGGACCTTAAACCAATTTTTACCGCACGCCAGGCTTATGGCCAGATCAGTTGAACCAACGCCCGTGGAAAGCGCGCCTAAAGCGCCATAAGTACATGTATGTGAATCAGCGCCCAAAACCAGGTCACCGGGCAGGACATGGCCCTTTTCAGGTATTATCTGATGGCATACGCCGCAGCCTACATCGTAAAGCAGTAACCCTTTTTCCTTTGCGAAGTCACGCAGCTTCTTGTGCACCGCGGAAACGCCCATGTTCGGTGACGGCGCGCTATGATCAATAACAATAGCGAATTTATCCTTAGAAACAGCCTCTTTTACTCCAAGCGCTTTGAAACGGTCAACGATAATTCCGCTTGTGCCGTCCTGCCCGAAACAAAAATCCATGCTGCAAACAGCGAAATCACCCGCTTTCAGGTCTTGCCCTGCGTGAAGGCTTAATATTTTTTCCGCTATGGTTTTTCCCATAATTTTTTTACTCGCTAACTCGCGACTCGATAACTCGTTAACTGATCTTATTGACCCATTCCTCTATCCTGTCAAAACCCTTTGCTATTTTTTCCATGCTTGTAGCAAAACTTACGCGGATATAATCGTCACATCCGAAAGGAGCGCCCGGTATAACAGCTACGAATTGCTCCTCGAGCAGCCTCTTGGCAAAAGTAAAAGAATCAAGCCCTGTTTTTTTAATATTACAAAATATATAAAAAGCGCCTTCTGGCTTATAATATCCCAATTGCTTTATTCCATCAATCCTGGAAATAATATAATCTCGCCTCTGCTGGAATTTTTTCTTTATCTCATCAAAATAAGGCTCTCCTAAATTGAAAGCTGCCAAAGCTGCCTTCTGAGTTATGGAATTCGGATTAGAAGTAGAGTGGTCCTGGAGGTTTGAAACCGCGCTCGCGATCTCAGGCTCAGCCGCCAAATATCCTAAACGCCAGCCGGTCATTGAATACGATTTTGAAAATCCGTTTACGACGATGGCCAGTTTCTTTATCTCATCTGAAAAAGAGGCTATAGACACATGTTCTATACCGTCAAATATGATCTTTTCGTAGATCTCGTCACTAATGCAGTAAAGCCCGTTCTCAACACAAAAGTGAGCTATCGACTTAAGTTCATCCCTATTATAAACGACGCCACAGGGATTAGAAGGGCTATTCAATATCAATAGCTTAGTCTTCTTGGAGAAATACTCTTTTAAAATCTTGGGGTTCACTTTGAGTCCGTGAGATAAGGAAGCCTGCACGAATACGGGTTTGCCCCCCGCAAGCTTTACCATCTCAGGATAGCTCACCCAGAACGGCACGGGTATGAGCACTTCATCCCCATCTTCCACCAATACCTGGAGCACATTATAAAGCGAGTGTTTCGCGCCGCAGGAAACGACGACACTTGAAGGCGTGTAATCTAAATTATTATCAGTTTTTAATTTTCTGCAGATAGCATCTTTTAGTTCTGGAATACCTGAAGTAGGAGTATATTTCGTAAAACCGTCTTGTATGGCCTTTATTGCCGCGGCCTTAATAGGCTCTGGAGTATCAAAATCGGGTTCGCCGGCTCCAAAAGCAATAATTGCCTTGCCTTCTTTTGCCATGCGTTTAGCAGCCGCCGTGATAGCCAGCGTAGCCGAAGGACTCGCTTCTCTTACTCTTTTAGAAAGTGGCATAGAAAGAACTTTTTACAGCGAATCCCTTTGGGCATTAAATATTTTTCCAATACCCCCCAGCATCTTCTTGGAAGGTTTTTTCGACTCTTTCTCTTTATATTCTTTATGTTCGCGTTTAGGCGCCACCGGCTTCTCTGTATGTTTTTCTATGGCCGCGTCGTCAGCCTTGGGAGAGCGTACTTTTTCTTTAGGGATATCTTTCCTAGCGGAGAGCTCCAGGATCACAAGCTCCGCGTTATCTCCCCTTCTCCTCTTGTAAGGTATAATGCGGGTATAGCCACCATTTTTTTGAGCGAACATAGGCGCTATTTCGGAAAAAAGTTTATGCACAAGGCTATGGCTGTTTAAAAATGAGAACGCCCTTCTGCGGGCAGATAAAGAATCAACGTCTTTACCCAGAGTTATGATCCGGTCAACAAGACGCCTAACCAACTTAGCCCTTAGCTTAGTGGTCACTATCCTCTGATGAATAATGACGCTCTGGGCTAATGAATTAATAGTAGCTTTAAAATACGCGCTGAAACGCGACAAGGTCTGAGTATTACGTTTATGTCTCATCTGCTTACTTCTCTTTCTTTAATTTTTTATCGTCGATCGGCATGCCCAAAGTGAGCCCCATGCCCACTATTAATTCCTTCACTTCGGTAAGCGACTTTTTGCCGAAATTCCTAAGGCCTAAAAGTTCGCTCTCAGACTTCCTCACAAGATCAGCGATCATCTTTATGCTGGCTTCTCTTAAACAATTAGAGCTGCGCACGGACAATTCAAGCTCTGAAATAGGCAATCTTAGTTTATCATACATTGATGCTTCTTCAGGAGACATGGACTCTTCTTCTTCCATTTCTTCCGGTATCTGTCCTAAATTCATAAAGACATCAAGATGACCCCTAAGGATATTGGCCCCGTAAAGCATGGCCTCCTTGGGGTCAATTGAGCCGTTAGTAAAAACTTCCAATACCAATCTATCATAATCCGTCTTCTGGCCCACGCGCGTATTCTCAACGTGATACGCTACCTTTTTCACCGGAGAAAAAATAGAATCAACAGGAATAGAACCTACAGGCTGATCCTCTTTTTTATTCATCTCCGAAGGCACATAACCGCGGCCACGGCCCACTTCCAGCTCCACATAAAATTTTACGTCCTTAGTCAGTGTAGCGATGTGCAGATCGGGATTAAGAACCTCTACCGTACCATCAGTAATAATATCACGCCCCGTTACATCACCGGCTTTGTCCTTTTTAATATAGACAGTCTTGCCGGACCTTGAATGCGAGCGCAGTATAAGATTCTTTATATTAAGCAGAATATCGGTAACATCTTCCATAACGCCATCCATAGAACTGAATTCGTGCAAAACATTGCCAAATTTAACGGCTGTAACAGCGCTACCCTCAATAGAAGACAATAATACGCGCCGTAGCGAATTGCCTAAAGTCACACCGTAGCCCCTCTCAAAAGGTTCCGCTACAAACCTGGCGTAAGTCGGAGTATGAGTTGTTTCATCTATCTCTAAAAACTTTGGCAGTTGAAAATCTTTCCACTTAATTCCCATCTCAGTTCCTCCTCTACTTTGAATACAACTCAACGATCAATTGTTCCTGAATGGGCATCTGGATATCTTCCCTGTCAGGCAATCGCAAAACGCGCGCTTTTAAATTAACCAGATCAGCCTCAAGCCACGGAGCTACGCCTCTGTCTTTGCTGAGATCTATATTGACTTTAACGACTTTTTTTATACCTTCCTTTCCCCTAACCTCTATCTCGTCACCCTGTTTAACGGAAAAAGAAGGAATATTTACCCTCTGATCATTAACGTATATAGCGCCATGCCTGACTATTTGCCTGGCCTGGACATGCGACGTCGCGAACATAAGCCTAAAAATGACATTATCAAGCCTTCTCTCTAATTCCTGGAGAAGGACCTTACCTGTGACGCCTTTTGATTTTGATGCTATAGCAAAATATCTACGGAACTGACGTTCCATAACCCCATAGATCCTTTTGACCTTCTGTTTCTCTCTGAGCTGAATGCCATAGTTTGAAAGCTTAGTGCCCCGGGCCTGGCCATGCTGTCCGGGAGGAAACGCCCTGCGAGCCACACCGCACTTATCCGTATGGCAACGAGGGCCTTTCAGAAAAAGTTTCATCATTTCTCTGCGGCATAAACGACAACTTGGACCTGTATATTTAGCCATTAAACCCTTCTCCTCTTTGGTGGACGACAGCCATTGTGAGGCACAGGCGTAACATCTTTAATAGTCCTGATCATCAGGCCCGCTGCCGCTATGGCCCTGATAGCCGATTCTCTGCCTGAACCCGGGCCGTTGACATAGACTTCAACCTCAACTAATCCATGGTCTTTGGCTTTTTTTGCAGCATCGCCAGCAGCAACCTGAGCCGCGAAAGGCGTTGACTTCTTAGACCCCTTAAAACCGACTGTCCCCGGGCTTGACCATGAAATAACATTACCCTGACGGTCTGTGATCGTCACAATAGTATTATTAAAGCTAGCCTGGATATGGGCAATACCGCTCGTAGATGTCAGTACCTTTTTACTCTTCCTTTTGCCTTTCTGAACCGCCATGAGTTCTCCTTAATTTTGTATATTATAGGTAACTATTCTCTGCAAAATTAACTCCGAAGCTTGCGAAGTAAATATTGCCCGGCAAACCTGGGCAAAATTTACGAGCGGTCAAGCAAGGAATAACATCATTTCCCAGGCGCCACAGCCGGCTTTTTCGCGGGCGCCTCAGCCATCCTGATCACACCAATATTCTTACGTGGGCCTTTTCTAGTCCTCGCGTTAGTACGCGTCCTCTGGCCCCTGACGGGCAAAGACTTCTTGTGCCTATAGCCCCGATAAGAACCTATATCCATAAGCCTTTTAATATTCTGAGATATTTCCCGTCTGAGATCGCCTTCCACTCTGTGGCCTTTTTGTATCACTGCCGTGATACGCGATATCTCTTCCTCTGTAAGATCCTTGCCTCTCTTTGCGGGATCTATTCCAGCCTCTGCTAAAACTTTTGCCGAGGACGTCTCTCCTATACCATAGAGATACCGAAGCGAGACGTCTATCCTCTTATCCTTAGGTATGTCTACACCTATAATTCTGGGCATTATCTTGCTCCTATCCCTGTCTCTGTTTATGCTTAGGGTTTATACAAATAACTCTCAGGATACCTTGTCTCTTGATTATTTTGCAGTTATGACAGATCTTTCTGATCGATGCTTTAACTTTCACTTTTCACCTCACTTACATCTAAACGTGATCCTGCCGCGCGACAGATCATAAGGCGATAATTCCACCTTAACCTTATCTCCCGGCAAAATTCTTATAAAATTCATCCTTATTTTTCCAGAAACATGAGCCAGGATCTTATGCCCGTTATCCAATTCAACCCTGAACATGGCATTCGGTAAAGATTCAGAGATAACTCCTTCTACTTCTATAGCTTCTTCTTTAGACATAGGCTATTTCGTCAGCACCTGCGGCTCGTTGTCCCATATGGCGATACTATGCTCAAAATGCGCGGATGGCTTCTTGTCCTTTGTCACCGCGGTCCATCCGTCTCGTAAAATAACCACTTCCCACGTGCCCATATTGATCATCGGCTCGATCGCCAAAACCATGCCGTTCTCGATCAAGGGGCCTGATTCTGAAGTCTTAAAGTTAGGTATCTGCGGCTCTTCGTGAAGCTGCCTGCCGATACCATGCCCGACGAAATCACGGACTACTGAAAACCCTTTTTCCTCAACAAACCGCTGTACGCTGCACGAAGCCTCAGAAAGCCTGTGCCCTATCTTCAAATATTTTATAGCTTCTTCTAAAGAACCCCAAGTCGCGTCCATCAACCTCTGTTTAGAGGCATCTATACTGCCAACCGCGAACGTCTTTGCCATATCTGAAAAAAAACCGTCAAGTTTGATGCCAATATCAATGCTTACGATATCGCCTTCGATCAGCCTTCTCTGGCCCGGAATTCCATGCACAACCTCTTCGTTAACTGAAACGCATATGTTGGCCGGATAACCACGGTAACCCTTAAAAGCCGATACCACTTTTAACTTACTCATGGCGGCCAAAGCCGCTTCGTCTAATTCAATAGTGGCTAAGCCGGGTTTTACCATATCCCGCAGTTCATCCAGGATAAGAGATAATATATGGCCGCCTCTGCGCATTTTCTCTATTTCCTGAGAAGTCTTGATCGTTATCATATTTTAAAGAACCGCGATCTTTTTGGAAACGATATTAAAAACTTCTTCCGATCCCAGATCGGCTGAAATATTTTCAAGCTTCCCTTGTTTTTTATAATAATCAAGGACACTTTCAGACTCATTAAGGTATACCTTTAATCTGTTCCTGACAGTTGCCTCATTATCATCAGGCCTTTGATATAGCCCTACCTGGCACTGATCGCAAAGCATATCTTTTTTAGGCGGCATATTGGTGATGTGATAATTCGTGCCGCACTTCGGGCAAACGCGCCTTCCTGTAAGGCGCTGTACAACTGTCCGTTCTGTTGTTGAAAGATAGATAGCACGGTCAATCCCTGTTTTTAAGATATCATCTAACGCCTTGGCCTGAGCCTGGGTCCTGGGAAAACCGTCTAAGATAAAACCTTTTCCAAGATCTTTCTGTGACATCCTGCTCCTTACCATCTCTGTCACGAGGCTGTCAGGAACTAGCCCGCCTGCATCCATAAACCCTTTAGCCTTTTTTCCAAGCTCAGTATTATTTTTTACTTCGTTACGCAGTATATCGCCTGTTGAAATATGAGGAATTTTAAATTTTTTTGTCAATAATTTCGCCTGAGTCCCTTTGCCAGCTCCCGGCGGACCGAATAATATGATCTTCACTTTATCTGCGTCCTTTGATCCTTGATGATTTTAGAAAACCTTCGTAATTCCTCATTAAAAGGTGAGATTCGATCTGCTTAACTGTATCAAGCATAACGCCTATTACGATCAAAAGTCCGGTGCCTCCAAAAAACGAAGCCACCAGATACGGGATTTTTAACCACGCCATGATAAAATCAGGAAAAATAGCGATAAAGGCCATAAATACGGCGCCTGCCAAAGTGATCCTTGTCATGACGAAATCCAGATATTCAGCCGTAGGTTTACCCGGCCTGATGCCAGGAATAAACCCGCCATATTTCTTCATATTCTCAGATATATCCAAAGGATTAAAGACTATGGCCGTATAAAAATAACAGAAAAATATGATCAAGAGCGAATAAACAAGCGTATACACCCAATGGCCGCGCATGAGGCTATTGGCGAAATTATGGAACGCCTGATTAGGTATGAACGTCGCTATAGTAGCCGGAAACAAAATTATGGACTGAGCGAAAATAATAGCTATGATCCCGGACTGGTCTATTTTTAAAGGGATGTAAGTACTCTGGCCTCCATAGACCTTGCGCCCTACTACGCGCCTGGCATACTGGACAGGTATCCTGCGCTGCGCCTGTATTACCATCGTGATAGCTAAAATAACGCCCAATAAAAGGACTATCATTATAAGAAAAACATAAGGCTCCAGTGTCCTCTTCGCGGGCGAATATGGCGAAAATAAAACCCACAACTGATAACCCGCGGATGGTATCCTGGATATAATACCCGCTGTAATGACAAGAGAAATACCATTACCTATACCATGCTCCTGTATCTGCTCACCAAGCCACATGATAAATATAGTGCCAGTAGTCAAAGTTAGGATAGTCACTAACCTAAAGCTCCAACCTGGCATCATCACAATAGGCAGCCCCTCGGTACGGCCAAGCCCTTCAACCCATAAAGCTACAAAATAAGACTGTATAACTGAAAGGACTACCGTGCCGTAACGGGTATACTGTGTTATTTTCTGATGTCCGCTCTTGCCTTCTTTAGCGAGTTTTTCAAAAGCAGGTACTACAGCCGTCAGGAGCTGCATGATGATCGAGCATGAAATATACGGCATGATACCTAAAGCGAATATCGTCATGCGGCTCATCGCGCCGCCGGAGAACATATTCATTATGCCAAAGAGCGCCCCGCCCTCCGTTGAAGAAATACGCCTGAAAAGTTCGCCTAAAGCAGCGCCGTCAATACCTGGAGTGGGGATATAACAACCAAGCCTATAAACAGCTAAAAGAGCAAGCGCTACTAAGATCCTTTTCTTTAATTCCGGTATCTTAAATGAATTTAATAGAGCCGAGATCATTTTTTGGTTTGCAATGCGAGTATTTCAATAGTGCCGGATGCTTCCTGGATCTTTTTCAGCGCCGATCCCGTGGCCCTATGGCACTTGACGCTCAATGACTTAGTAATAGCGCCGTCACCCAGCAGTTTAACCAGACCGTCTTTATTTTTTATAAGTCCTTCATCAAACAGGCTGTCGGGAGAAACCACGCTCCCTTTTAAAAATCTGTTTAGATCACCAACATTAACGATCTGATAAAGATCCGGTGTCCTGCTATGAAAACCCCTCTTAGGAAGACGCCGGAACAACATCGTCTGACCGCCTTCATAACCCGGCCTGAAATCGCGGCCCGCGCGTGAACCCTGGCCTTTGTTGCCGCGCCCTGAAGTCTTGCCGCGTCCTGAGCCCACCCCGCGCCCTAAAGCCCTTTTTTTCTTATTTGCCCCATAAGGGGCCCCAATATCAGTTATTTGCATCTTTAGCAACCTCATTTTGCTCGGACCTAGGCTCATTCCTAAGATCAAATATTTCAAGGTCCGTATTCATCTGTTTAAATCCCTGCAGTGTAGCCAAAATAACATTCAAAGGATTGTTGCTCGTAATACACTTTGTCAGAATATCCTTGATACCGGCAGCTTCGCACACAGCCCTGACAGGGCCAGAAGCTATAATACCGGTTCCTTCAACAGCCGGCTTAAGCATCACGCGCGCGGAACCAAACTTACCCATTACATCGTATGGAATAGTCGTTCCAACCATAGGCACGGTCATCATATTTCTCTTAGCCTGAGATATTCCTTTTCTTATAGCATCTGCTACTTCATTAGCTTTACCTAAAGAAATACCTACTCTGCCTTTGGTATTACCCACAACGACCAATGCGCTAAAAGAAAGTTTCTTGCCGCCTTTTGTAACCTTAGCCACACGGTTTATCTTAACTACTTTTTCAATAGCTTCTTTTGATTCCGATCCAAAAATGCGTTCAACCATGCTAAAACTCCAATCCGCCTTTTCTCGCAGCTTCTGCAAATGCCCTTATCCGGCCATGATAATCGTAACCGCCTCTATCAAAAACTACCTTTACAATATTTTTGCCTTTGGCCATCTGAGCCACAGTATCTCCCAATAAGACAGCTGCTTTTATATTGCCGCCGTAAGTGATCTTAGATCTAATATTCTTATCCGTAGTAGACACGCTCAAAAGTGTGACCCTCTTTGAATCGTCGATGATCTGTATAAATAAATTCTTCAGGCTCCTGCGTACATTAAGGCGCGGCCTTTCCGCGGTGCCAATGATACGCTTCCTCAGCCTTAAATGCCTTTTTTCTCTTCCTGATATCTTTATTGTCATTTTTTTACCCTTACTTTGTCACAGCCTTACCGACTTTTCTCCTAACACGTTCATCCGAATAACGTATGCCCTTACCTTTATATGGCTCAGGAGGGCATATATGGCGTATCTCAGCAGACACCTGGCCTACTTTGACCTTATCAATACCTGAAACAACTAATTCCACTTGCTTGGAAGCGTCTATTTTGATGCCTTCGGGTATCGCGTATTCCACGGAATGCGAAAAACCCACGTTAAGCTTTAAATTCTTGCCCTGGACCGCGGCTTTATAACCAACACCCTCAATTTTCAAAGTCTTACTATAGCCAGACGTGACGCCTATCATCATATTAACCGCTAAAGCCCGCGACGTACCGTGAAGCGCTTTCGTTGTTTTTATGGAGTTAGCCGCCGCGAAATATAATTTTCCGTCCTTAGTTTCACAAGAGATAACTGAAGGCATGCGATACTCAAGCTTACCCTTAGGCCCCTCGATAACTAACATATCATCTATTACGCTTGCCTTAGTACCCTGCAATATTTCAACTGGTTTCTTTCCAATCCTTGACATGGAACACCTTTATGTAATGATTCAGTGGCATACCGCTGAGTATGCCAAAATTATAGTATAGAATTTTGGCGCTTCTTACGAAGCGGTATTATACATTTACCAAATATAACAAAGGACTTCGCCGCCTACTTTTGCCTCGTGAGCCTCAGTATTTGTCATGAGCCCTTTGGACGTCGTAAGTATCGCCGTGCCTTTTCCGCGTAAAACCCTTGGTATATGTTTAATATCAGCGTAAATACGCAACCCTGGCCTGGATACACGTTTTAAATTTATTATGACGGATCTCTTGCGGACATACCTTAAATAAACCCTCAATAAACCCTGTTTTGTATCTTTTATAACCCTGTAATTATCAATATAGCCTTCTCTTTTTAAGATATCGGCCAAACTCGTTAAAAGTTTTGAATGCGGGATATCCACCTTTTCTTTTTTGGCGCGCGCCGCGTTCCTGATCATTGTTAACATATTCGCGATAGGATCTGATAAAGACATTTATATCTCCTTGTGCAGAAAGCGCAATACTGGCCCAATTCCTTATAAGGGCCAGGTATTAGTTTTACCAGCTCGCTTTTTTTACGCCTGGTATCTCACCTTTGGATGCCAGCTCCCTGAAACAAATACGGCATAACTGAAATCTTCTATAATACCCGCCGGAACGGCCGCACAAACGGCAACGATTATACTTCCTTGTTGAAAATTTTGGTTTTGCCTTCCAGCGGTTTATCTGAGATTTTTTTGCCACAGCTATCTATCCTTTCTCTGTCTTAAAAGGCATACCTAAAAGTTTTAACAACTCATAAGACTCCTTCTTAGAACGCGAATCCATAACTATAGTAATGTCCATACCCTGCACGCGCGTGATCTTGTCAAAATCGATCTCAGGAAAGATACCTTGTTCGGTAATGCCTATGCTGAAATTACCTCCGCCGTCAAAAGAATCCGGGTTCAAGCCGCGAAAATCTCTTATTCTTGGGAGCGCTACGCTGATCAACCTATCAAGAAACTCATACATCTTTTGGCGCCTTAGCGTCACGCGGCACCCTACGGCCTGATTTTCCTTGACCTTAAAATTGGCTATAGCCTTCCTACAGCGCGTTATCACGGGCTTCTGCCCCGTAATAGTCGCCAGTTCTTCAACAGACTTATCTAAAAATTTAATGTCTGTAATTGCCTCTCCCACACCCATATTAACTACTATCTTCTTCAGGCGCGGGACCTGTATACCATTCTTATATCCCATGATCTTTACCATCTCAGGAACTACTTCTTTCCTATATTTTTCAAGCATTCGCGGTATCATTTATATGGCCTCGTTGCACTTCTTACAAATGCGCACTTTAGTTTTATCTTTCAAAATAGAAAATCCTACTTTTGTCGGGGCGTTACAGCTTTTGCAGACAAGTTTTAAGTTAGACAATTGAATAGGTTGTTCTATCTGAACTATGCCAGTATGCTGCTGTTCCTGCTGAGTGCGCCTTTTATGTTTCTTAACGTAATTAACGCCTTCAACTACAGCCTTGCCCGCCTCAGGTAAAATATGCACAACTTTACCCTGCTTGCCTTTATCTTTTCCGGTTATGACTGCTACAGTATCGCCTTTTTTTATCTTGAACATATTAATTTTGCCCTTTTATGTTTTTTCCTTACAACATTAACTCCAAAGTTTGCGGGGAGTTTCTCATTTTTTACCTTTATATAACCTCTGGCGCCAACGAAATGATCTTCATGAAATTTCTATCTCTTAATTCTCTGGCCACGGGCCCGAATACGCGAGTGCCCCTGGGATTAAGTTGAGTGTCTATCATGACAACAGCGTTGGAATCAAATTTTAAATAGGAACCGTCCGCCCTTCTCAAAGGGGCTCTCATTCGCACGACAACACCCCTAGCCACTTCGCCCTTCTTTATAGACGCGTCAGGCGTGGATGATTTTATATTAACAGTAATTATATCCCCGATAGTCGCGTCCAACTTACCCTTTCTTCCTATCACTCCGATACAAGAAACCACTTTGGCTCCGGTATTATCCGCGACCGTTAAAAGCGTGCGTTTAAATATCATTTAGCGCCTCCGTTATCTTAGCCTTTGTGATGATCTCAACTAATCTCCAGCGCTTGTCTTTTGACATAGGCCTGGTTTCATGGATGAGAACGATATCTCCGATGCGCGCCTCATTCTTTTCGTCGTGGGCCTTAAATCTCTCTTTTCTCCTTATAGTCTTTGAATATTGGCCGTGCCTGACCAAACTAGTTACTTCAACGACTATAGTCTTCTTCATCTTATCGCTGACCACTATGCCAGTGAATTCTTTTCTTTTTGAATCTTGCTGAACTTGTTCTGCGCTCATAATTTTTATTCCTTCTTTGCCAAAGCAGCTTCTTTCAAAAGCGTGTTAATACGGGCTACGGTCTTTCTCAAGATCTTGAATTGATGTGGCTTATCTATTTGGCCTGAGTTCTTAAGATAACTCAGTTTAGCCAATTCTTCTTTACAATTAACCAATTTTAACGACAAATCCTCTTTACTTAAATTCCTTAATTCTTGGAGTTTCATAATTATTCCTATATCTCAGATGCCCTTGTGATGAATTTTGTCCTAAGTGGAAGCTTAAAGGCGCACAAGCGAAAAGCGATACGCGCTAACTGCTCAGGGACTCCGCCTAATTCAAAAAGAATAGCGCCACGCTTTACTTGAGCCACCCAATAGGAGAGATCACCTTTACCTTTTCCCATGCGGGTTTCTGCGGGTTTTTTAGTCACTGACTTATGCGGAAATATCCTGATCCACACTTTTCCGCTGCCTCTCAATTGCCTTGCCAAAAGGACTCTTACTGATTCGATCTGCTTATCTTTTATTGTGCCGTTCTGCAACACCTTCAGCCCGAACTCGCCAAAACTTAGGTCAGAACCTCTCACCGCTATACCGCGATTCTTGCCGCGCTGAAATTTTCTATATTTAACCCTTCTGGGCATTAAAGGCATAACCTATTCTCCGTCTTTCTTGGTCTCTTCCTGCCGTTTCTTAGTCTCTTTCAATCTTTCTATAAGAGCGTCTCCCTTATGTATCCAGACCTTACATCCGATAAGGCCATAACGTGTATGCGCTTCCGTAAAACCATAATCAATGTCAGCCCTGAATGTCTGTAAAGGCACGCTACCCCATTTATAAACCTGGGTACGCGCTATCTCCGCGCCGCCCAAGCGGCCGGCTACGCAGACTTTGATACCCTTGGCTCCCGCGGAAGCAGCCTGATCAATGGACCTCTTAATAGCTCTTCTAAAAGCCACGCGTTTTTCCAACTGAAAAGCGACGTTCTCCGCGACAAGCTGCGCGTTAACAGCGGGATTTTTGATCTCTTCAATATCAACTATGATCTCTTTATTCTTGGCTATGCCCCTTAACTCGCCTGTCAGCTTTTCTATATCCGCGCCATGCCTGCCTATAATGACACCTGGCCTTGCTGAATGGATGCGGATCTTAAGCTTGCCTGCCACGCGTTCAATAACCACTTTAGCAACAGCCGCCTGCTTAAGTAAATTCTTTATATGCTTGCGTATCATAAAATCTTCTTCCAGGAAATTCCCGAAATCAGCGTGACGGGCAAACCACTTAGAATCTGAATCTCTTATAAAACCTAACCTTACGGATATCGGGTTTACTTTTTGTCCCATTAATGCTCTCCTTACATAAAAAACGTAACGCTGGCCCAATTCCTTATAAGGGCCAGGCGTGCTATTTCTCTTTCTTCAGATCTAACTCTATTTTTATATGGCTCGTCCTCTTTAATATCTCTGTTGCTCTACCAAAAGCGGCCGCCCTGAACCTTTTCCATCTTGGGCCGTCATCCGCGGTTATCTTTGAGATGACCAGGTCATCAACATTTAACCCCTTGACCTTGGCATTAGCTATGGCTGAATGCAGGACTTTGCTTACGTAATAGACGGGCCGTTTATTCACGAATTTCAAAAATGAAAGAGCTTCGCTCGCCTTCATCCCGCGGATAAGATCAACCACCTGCCTTATTTTTCTGCCGGAACCCCTTATAAATTTTCCCTGCGCACTTGCTAACATATAATTTTTAAGTTAATTCAACGCCTTTCTTCGCTTTGACGCCGCTGTGTTTCCTAAAAAGCCTCGTAGGCGCGAACTCACCTAATTTATGCCCAACCATATTCTCCGTTATAAAGATAGGAACATGTTTGCGCCCATCGTGCACTGAGATCGTGAACCCTACGAAATCCGGGATTACGGTAGAACTCCTGGACCACGTCTTAATGGGTTGCCTGGAACCTGACTTACGCGCGTTCTCAACTTTTTTGCAAAGCTTCTCTTCTACAAAAGGCCCTTTTTTTAATGACCTAGGCATTTATCCATTCCTTCGCGTTATGATATATCTAGTTGAATATCTTTTATGCTTTCTAGTCTTTAAACCTTTACACTTCTGCCCCCATGGCGACACAGGGTGAGGGTTACCTTGTCCGGCTTTACCTTCACCTCCGCCGTGCGGATGGTCAATAGGATTCATGGCGGAACCTCGGACCGTAGGCCGAATACCCAGCCAGCGTTTTCTTCCGGCCTTTCCGTGCATCAACGCTTCATGCTCTACATGGCCAACCTGGCCTATAGTAGCCAGGCAATCCAGTTTTATCAGCCTTATTTCTCCGGAAGGAAGCCTGACGTGCGCGAAATCACCTTCTTTAGCCGTGATCTGCGCCGCGTTACCGGCGCTGCGGGCGATCTGCCCTCCGCGGCCGTGCGACAATTCTATATTATGCACAAAAGCGCTCAAAGGAATAAAACGCAAAGGCATCGCGTTACCTGTCTTTACCTCAACCTCAGCTCCCACGGAGCTTAATACATCATCTCCTACATTTAAGCCCAATGGAGCCAAAATATACCTCTTTTCACCATCTTTATAATTTAAGAGAGCTATACGGCAAGAACGATTTGGGTCATATTCTATTGACATGACCTTGGCAGATATGTCATATTTATCCCGTTTAAAATCTACGATCCTGTAGAGGCGCTTGTGCCCGCCGCCAACATGCCGGGTAGTGATGCGCCCTCTGTTATTGCGGCCGCCGGTCTTATTCAGCGTCTCTGTCAGGGATTTCTCAGGATAGTCCTTAGTGAGCTCCGCGAAATCCGGCAAGTTAGCCCAGCGCTTACCAGGTGTAGAGGGTTTATATTTTTTTAATGCCATTATTTTGCCTCTAACTTCTGGCCTTTTTCCAACTGCACGAACGCCTTTTTCCAATCAGGCTGCCTTCCTAATTGTTGGCGCACGCGCTTTAACTTGCCGTGGACAATTGAAGAATTGACTGCCTTAACTTTGACTTTGTATATCTTTTCTACCGCGTGCTTTATATCTACTTTGGTAGCGCTCTTAGTCACATAGAACTGATAACAGGCGCCATCTTCAAGGCGCGTGCCTTTTTCGGTGTGAATTAAAGACTTGATAATATCATATGGACTATACATTTTTCAAGCGTTTTGTTAGATTCTTTAGGGAATCTCTGGTTATTAATATTTTTTTTGAATTCAATACGTCATAAGCGTTAACTGAATTAGAATCTACGATCTCAAGACGCTGTATATTCTTGGTAGAGCGCTTGATATTCTCAGTTATCGCGTCTATCACGCAAATGATACTTGATGCGCCTACTTTTAAAGAATCCAGAAATTTAACAAATTCCTTTGTTTTAGGATGCATTATATGTATCTTCTCCACCAGGATAAAATCTCCGCTTCCTATCTTCGCGTTAATACTTGAACGCAGAGCCTCGGACCTGATCTTCTGAGGCATCTTATAGCTAAAATCCCTGGGGTGCGGGCCGAATACAACACCGCCGTGCCTCCACAAAGGCGAGCGTATAGAACCGTGACGCGCGTGGCCTGTACCTTTTTGCTTCCATGGCTTTTTGCCGCCTCCGGATATCTCGCCCCTTGTCTTGGTAGCGGCGGTTCCCTGGCGCTGATTAGCCCTGAATCCTACTATAGCCTGATACAGTGTTTTTTTATTTACTTCACCGTCAAAAACATGGGCATCCAGCTCCATTTCTTCAACGACTTTGGCATCCATATCATGAACTGGTACGACTATTCTATTTTTCTTTTCCATTGTCATTTTTTAATTGCTTTTCTTATTTCAAGAAGCGAATTCTTATGCCCAGGCACAGCGCCCTTGACAACCAAGATATTGTTCGCTAGGTCAACTTTTATGACTTTTAAGTTTTGAACGGTCCTATTATCAAATCCCATATGCCCTGCCATGTTCTTACCCGTTACTATGCGCGAAGGGTCAGAACTGGCGCCTACAGAACCTATTCTGCGATGAGACATAGAACCATGAGACGCAGGCGTGCCCATCCAATGCCACCTCTTCATACCTCCCTGAAAACCCTTGCCTATAGAAACACCTGAGACATCAACATAATCACCTTCTTTAAAAATATCTACTTTTATCTCATCTCCGACTTTAAAATTAGCTTTATCCAGCACCCTAAGCTCCCTGATATACCTCTTTGGAGCCAGGTTTAATTTCTTGAAAATTCCGGCTTGAGGCCTTTTTAATTTATTCTCTTTGATATCCTCATAAGCGACCCTGATATTCTTATCAGTCAACCCCATTACTACGCATGGCCCGGCGTCAATGGCCGTGACAGGAATAACCTTGCCAGATTCAGAGAAAACTTGCGTCATCCCTATCTTCTTGCCTAATATTTTTATTGTAGTGTTCAAAACGCCCATTAGCTTACTCTTTCTTGGCCTACCACCATATTTTATTATCAGCTACCTGATCTCAGCGTCAACCCCGGCAGGAAGGTTTAACTTCCTCAAGGCATCAATGGTCTTGGCTGTCGGATCGTGAAGTTCCAGCAACCTCTTATGGGTCGCCAGCATGAACTGCTCACGGGACTTCTTATCAATGACAGGCGAGCGATTGACCGTATACAACTCTTTCTTTGTCGGCAACGGTATAGGGCCGGAGACTTTAGCTCCGCTCCTTTTGGCCGTTTCCACGATCTCACGCGTAGACTGGTCTAAGAGACGATGATCATAAGCTTTTAATCGTATTCTGATCTTTTGTGACATTTTCTTTCTTATGTTTTTTAGGCGATGATCTCTGAAACTACTCCCGCGCCGACCGTGTGTCCGCCTTCACGGATAGCAAAACGCAGTTCTTTTTCCATAGCCACAGGCACGATCAATTCAGCCTCGACCATAATATTATCCCCAGGCATGACCATCTCAACGCCATCTGGTAATTTGACATTACCCGTGACATCAGTCGTCCTAAAATAGAACTGAGGCCTGTAACCCGTAAAGAACGGCGTATGACGGCCGCCTTCTTCTTTGGTTAAAATATAAACCTGGGCCTTAAACTTGGTATGCGGCGTTATGGAACCTGCAGCAGCTAATACCATGCCTCTTTGCAAAGAATCTTTATCTACGCCTCTTAACAAAAGGCCCACGTTATCGCCTGCCTGGCCTTCATCCAATAACTTTCTGAACATTTCTATGCCTGTTACAACGGTCTTGCCGATCTCAGGCTTCATGCCTACAATATCAACATTATCGTTGATCTTGACCTTACCGCGCTCTATTCTGCCTGTACCTACCGTGCCACGGCCTGAAATAGTGAAAACGTCTTCCACCGCCATAAGGAACGGCTTATCCAACTCTCTTTTAGGCATTGGTATAAATTCATCAACAGCTTTCATCAACTGGTGTATAGGCCCGCACTTAGGGCACTCAGCTTTACCACAGAGGCATGAAAGTGCTTCAGTAGCACTTCCTTTAATAATAGGCGTCTTATCTCCAGGGAAGTTATATTTCGTCAAAAGATCCCTGACTTCCATCTCAACAAGCTCTATGAGTTCTTTATCCTGTACCATATCTATTTTATTCAAGAAAACAACTACAGCCGGAACGTTCACCTGCCTGGCCAAAAGTATATGCTCTCTGGTCTGCGGCATAGGACCGTCAGCGGCTGAAACTACGAGTATAGCTCCGTCCATCTGAGCGGCTCCCGTGATCATATTTTTAATGTAGTCCGCGTGGCCGGGGCAATCTATATGCGCGTAATGCCTTATAGCGGTTTGATATTCAACGTGTGAAATATTGATAGTAACGCCCCTCTCCCTCTCTTCAGGCGCGTTATCAATAGAAGTATAGCTTCTGGCCTCAGCTAAACCAGACTTTGCTAAAACAGACGTGATAGCGGAAGTCAAACTTGTCTTTCCGTGGTCCACGTGGCCTATGGTACCGATATTGACGTGTGGTTTATTCCTTACAAACTTTTCTTTAGACATGACCCACCTCCATTATTTTAAACCCAATACCTTATTAGATATATCTCTAGGCACCTCTTCATAACAAAAGGGCTCCATAGTGAAAGATGCTCTTCCTTGTGTTAAAGACCGTACTATATTAGCATAATCAAAAACTTCTGCAAGCGGAACATGTCCGCGCAGGACCCTGACGTTACCTCTCTGCCCCATAGCCATAAGCTTGCCCCGGCGTGAATTAAAATCGCCGATAACAGTACCCATAAATTCTTCAGGCACCACTATTTCAATATCCATAATGGGCTCAAGAAGGAATGAAATACCACGGCGTAAGCCTTCAGTAAAAGCCTGAGAGGCAGCCATCTGAAACGCTATCTCCGATGAATCTACCTCGTGGTATGAACCGTCAACTAAAGTAACAGCCACATCCGTGACTGGATAATTTCCCAAGATGCCGCTCTTTGCCGCCAAGATTATTCCGTTCTTAACAGATGGGATATATTCCCTTGGTATAACGCCGCCTTTCAGAGTCTCTTCAAACGTTATGCCCGTGCCCGGGACTTCCTGAGGCTCTATCACCAGAACAACGTGGCCATATTGGCCGCGGCCGCCTGACTGCTGAATAAATTTGCCAGTTATGTTGACCTTCTTGCGTATAGATTCCCTATAAGCGACCTGTGGCCTGCCAACCTTAGCTTCAACATTAAATTCGCGCAATATGCGGTCCACGGCGATCTCAAGATGCAATTGGCCCATTCCGGAAATAATAGTCTGCGCTGTCTCAGTATTGTAAGTCACCCTAAACGATGGGTCCTCATCCTGCAGCTTCCTCAGCGCGAAGGCCAGCTTTTCCTGGTCCTCTTTTGATTTAGTCTCTATGGCTAGATCTACTACTGGCTCAGGAAACTTAATAGCCTCTAAAATTATAGGCGCGTCTTCCTGGCATAGCGTATCGCCGGTTTTAGTATTTTTTAATCCTACAAAAGCCACAATATCACCGCAGAAAGCCTCTTGGACCAACTCCTGTTTATTCGCGTGCATACGCACTATCTTTGAAACTTTCTCATCCTCGCGTTTCGTGGAATTATAAATGTTCGCGCCCGCGGATACCTTACCCGAATAGATCCTGACGAAATTCAGGCGCCCCACATATGGGTCGCTCATCAGCTTAAAACAAAATCCGCAGAACGGCGCTCCATCAGAAACTGCCCTTTCCTCATATTCGTTTGTCTCAGGCTCAAAACCCTTGATCGCTGGCAGGTCTTTAGGCGCGGGAAGATAATCGCACACCGCGTCCAACACCAGCTGAATACCCTTATTCTTTAAAGAAGAACCGCATAATACTGGCACGAACTTATTGGCAATGACACCCTCGCGTATGGCCTTCTTTAGGTCCTCTTTTGAAATAGGCTTATTATGAATATACGCATCCATTACGTAGTCGCTGCCTTCGGAAACGCGTTCAACAAGCTCATGATAATACTTCTTTAATTTTTCTTTATACTCTTCTGGCACAGGATTAGTATCTAACTCCTGGCCTTTTTCATCTTTGGAGACAAAAAGCACTCCTTCAATAATATCAATTATACCCGCGAAGCCTTCTTCCTTGCCATATGGTATCTGGATAGCCGCGGCATTAGCGCCCAGCTTTTTATGCATCTCATCAATACAATTTTCAAAATCAGCCCCCACGCGGTCCATCTTATTAATAAAAGCTATCCTGGGCACGTTATACTTATCCGCCTGGCGCCAGACCGTCTCTGACTGAGGCTGAACCGCGGCCACCGCGCAAAAAACAACGACAGCTCCGTCTAAAACCTTGAGCGACCTCTCTACCTCAACTGTAAAATCCACGTGTCCAGGTGTGTCTATAATATTTATCTGCACATCCCTCCAAAAACATGTGGTACTGGCAGACGTTATGGTAATGCCGCGCTCCTGCTCCTGCACCATCCAATCCATCGTCGCGGTCCCGTCGTGGACTTCACCTATCTTATAGATCTTCTTAGTATAGAAAAGCATGCGCTCCGTAGTCGTCGTCTTACCGGCGTCTATATGCGCTATGATGCCAATATTGCGTAATTTTTCTAGTTCTATGCCTTTTGCCATGATCAATCTATCCTACCATCTAAAATGCGCGAAAGCCTTGTTGGCTTCAGCCATTTTATGCGTGTCATCCCTCTTCTTTATTGCCGCGCCCTCGCCTTTAAAACCTGCCAATATTTCATCCGCCAGGCGTTCCTCCATGGGTTTTCCTTTTTTTCCTCTTGAAAAATCTTTAAGCCAGCGCAACGCCAAAGATATACCCCTCTCCTGGCTTACTTCAATAGGAACCTGATAAGTGGCGCCTCCTACGCGGCGGGGCTTTACTTCCAGCCGCGGCCTGATATTCTCAAGCGCTTTAGTAAAAACTACAATAGGATCTGCTTCGCCTGTCTTCTGTTTAATAATATCAAAGGCCCCATATACAATACTTTCTGCCAAGGATTTTTTACCTTTTATCATAATGATATTAATGAACTTGGCCACGATCTTACTGGAGTATTTTGGGTCAGCTACGATCTGTCTTTTATCCGCTTGTCTTCGTCTCATTTTTTCCCTGCCTTAGGTTTTTTAGCTCCGTATTTTGAGCGTGATCTTCTTCTATTAGCTACACCTGAAGTATCCAAAGTGCCCCTGACAATATGATAACGCACGCCTGGCAGGTCCTTGACCCTTCCGCCTCTTACCAAAACAATAGAGTGCTCCTGAAGGTTATGCCCTTCGCCCGGGATATAAGAAGTGACTTCAATACCCGTAGTCAACCTTACCCTGGCTATCTTACGCAGGGCTGAGTTAGGCTTCTTTGGCGTCATTGTCTTTACCTGAAGGCATACACCACGGCGCTGAGGACACCCCTTCAAAGCCGGTGATTTTGATTTACGCTTTTTGGAGATACGGCCACTACGAATGAGCTGCTGGATCGTCGGCATGCTCTGCTTCTCCTTTTTTAAGATCATTACTCGCTGCGCTGGCTGCGCCAGCTCCGCTCGCTTGCTTGACTAAAGTAAATTCTCTGTGGACATGCAATCCCGTACCCGCGGGAATAAGATGGCCCACGATAACGTTCTCTTTTAAACCAAAGAGCTCATCTCTCTTGCCTGAAGCCGCCGCGTCAGTCAACACTTTTGTTGTCTCCTGAAAACTCGCCGCTGAAATAAAACTTTCAGTCGTTATGGAGGCTTTTGTTATACCCAGTAAAAGTGGTGTTGCTGAAGCTGGTTTACCAACCTTTTTGATGACCCTCTGATTTTCTTTCTGGAACCTCCAGCGGTCTATCTGTTGGCCTGAAAGAAAATCAGTATCATTTGAATCTTCTATTTTTACCTTCTTAAGCATCTGTCGGATTATAACTTCTATATGTTTATCGTTGATCTTAACGCCCTGAAGACGATATACTTCCTGAACCTCATTTACGAGATATTCCTGCAATACCTTATCGCCGCAGACCCTTAAGATGTCCTGCAGGACTACCGGCCCATCGGTCAACTGCTGGCCTGCTATAACGTGGTCGCCGCGATAGACATTAGGATGCTTACCATGAGGAATAGCGTACTCTCTTCTCATGCCGGTAGGAGACGTAACCAAGATCTGGCGCTGGCCTTTTTTATTTTCGTTAAATTCAATAAAACCATCTATTTCTGAAATGATGGCCGGGTCTTTCGGGCGGCGCGCTTCAAAAAGTTCCGCGACCCTGGGCAGGCCACCCGTAATATCCCTGGTCTTGCCTGATACTCGCGGTATTTTAGCGATCAATTCTCCAGCGCCGGTTGCCGCGCCGTCTTTGACAAGGATATGCGCTCCTATAGGTATAGGGTAAATACCTACGACCTCACCTGAATTATCAAGAATGATCATCTGCGGATGGAATTCAACTTTATGTTCAACGATGACTCTTTCTGATATCCCAGTAGTAGAATTGAGCTCTTCCCTCATGGTCACGTTCTCTTTGATATCTTCATAACGAACAAGGCCTGAGACTTCCGTCAAAATAGGAACGGTATATGGGTCCCAACGCACAAAAATAGAACCTTTGACAATTTCGCCGTCTTCCGGAGTATTGATGATACTGCCCTGAGGAAGAGTATAACGCTCCAGCTCGCGGCCCTGGGCGTCGTTAATGCTTAAACAACCACTCCTGTTGAGAACTACGAAATCCTTGCCTTTATGAACAATGCGAAGGTTATGATATTTTAAAATACCTTTATTTTTAGATTTTATAAATGATTGTTCTACGATCCTTGATGCCGTTCCTCCGATGTGAAAAGTCCTCATCGTCAGCTGTGTTCCAGGTTCGCCTATACTCTGCGCGGCAATGATGCCGACCGCTGACCCTATCTCAACTAATCCATCGCGAGATAGGTCCCTGCCATAACACTTAGCGCAAATGCCACGGTCAGATTCGCAGGTTAAAACGCTGCGAATACGGATCTTTTCTATACCCATGCGCTCTATGACCTCAGACTTCTCTTCGGTTATAAGCTCTCCCGTAGCTACAATGGTCTCGTCAGTGACGACATCAACAACGTTATCAAGCGTCACGCGGCCCATCACTCTTTCCTTAAGGGGAACAACGACCTCATCGCCCTCAATGATAGAAGACAAAGAGATGCCGTTCAATGTCCCGCAATCGTGCTCCGTGATTATAACTTCCTGAGCCACATCTACGAGGCGGCGCGTCAGATAACCCGCGTCAGCTGTCTTTAAGGCCGTATCCGCCAAACCTTTTCTAGCACCGTGAGTTGATATAAAATATTCCAAAACAGTCAAACCTTCGCGAAAACTCGCGATGATCGGGTTCTCAATGATCTCGCCTGATGGTTTTGCCATAAGGCCTCTCATGCCGGCAAGCTGCCTGACCTGTAAACGCGAACCGCGCGCGCCTGAATCAGCCATCATGAAGATAGGATTGAACGGGTCCATCTTCTTAAATACTAACTCCGATACTTTATCCGTGGTATGCGTCCAGATATCAATGACCTTGTTATAACGCTCGCCGTCAGTAATAATACCTTTACGGTACTGATCCTCAACTTTAGCTACCTCTGTCCTGGCCTCAGCTATATATTCTTTCTTCTCTCCAGGTATCTCTAGATTATCTATGGATATGGAAATACCGCCTAACGTAGCGTATTCAAAACCAAGCTCTTTAAAACTATCTAATAATTTGATAGTCGTGTCGTGTCCGAATCTTTTATAGCACGCGGCGACAATTGACCCGACGTTCTTCTTATTAAGCTCTAAGTTCACGAAACCGAATCCCTGCGGCAAGGTCTCGTTAAATATTATCCTTCCCACTGTCGTCTCAAGGAGCGCTTTTTCGGATTTAAAAACAGCCGCGGCCAGGTTAAAATGTTCAGTTATCCTGACCTTGACCTTCGCGTGTAAAGATATAGTGCCGTCATCAAAAGCCGCGATGGCCTCAGACATATCCGAAAGGACCCTTCCTTCTCCCTTGTCCTTCATCTTCATCTTTGTCAGATAGCATAATCCTAAAATGATATCCTGCGTAGGCGTCATGATAGGCCTGCCGTCAGCGGGTGAAAATAAATTATTGATAGAAAGCATAAGCAACCGCGCTTCCATCTGCGCCTCTAATGAAAGCGGCACATGAACTGCCATCTGGTCGCCGTCAAAATCCGCGTTAAAAGCCGTACAGACCAAAGGATGTATCCTTATCGCCTTGCCTTCTATAAGCATCGGCTCAAATGCCTGCACGCTAAGACGATGCAAAGTCGGCGCGCGGTTTAAAAGAACAGGATGATCCTTGATCACCTCATCTAATATATCCCAAACTTCTATTTTGGCGCGCTCCACCATCTTCTTAGCGCCTTTTATAGTATGCACGAACCCACGCTCGCGTAATTTTTTTATGATAAAAGGCTCAAACAGCTCAAGCGCCATACGCTTAGGCAGGCCGCATTGATTAAGTTTAAGCTCAGGCCCTACCACGATGACCGAACGGCCTGAATAGTCAACCCTCTTGCCTAAAAGATTCTGCCTAAATCGCCCCTGTTTACCTTTGAGCATATCGGATAGCGACTTTAAAGGCCTGTTGCTAGATCCTAAAACAGGCCTACCGTGGCGTCCATTATCCAAAAGGGCGTCAACAGACTCTTGCAACATCCTTTTTTCATTACGAATAATGATCTCAGGCGCGTTCAGGTCAAGGAGCTTTTTCAAACGGTTATTCCTATTTATAACGCGCCGATACAGGTCGTTTAGATCAGATGTGGCAAACCGGCCGCCATCTAATGGCACAAGGGGCCTTAGGTCAGGCGGGATAACAGGAACCACTTCCAAAACCATCCACTCAGGCTTATTACCTGACTTTTTAAAATCTTCCACGATCTTTAATGTCTTTAATATTCTGCGGGACGCGACTCCTTCTTTCACGGTCT
>Ga0051987_10000211_pt1 | contig 31975 bp, 29 predicted proteins | sample CryGey08umfilter_2_FD_58083 | JGI IMG/M metagenome (GOLD analysis project Ga0051987, IMG submission 58083) | Groundwater microbial communities from aquifer in Utah, USA - Crystal Geyser 4/10/14 0.8 um filter | ecosystem: Environmental > Aquatic > Deep subsurface > Groundwater | place: USA: Utah... | reverse complement strand
CTTATCCTCGTTGCTATCGTAGGAAGCGAGGCCATTTTTCCTATTCTTAGCGCGATAAGGGCCTCAAAAACCATAGCTCTTGCCAATAAGGAAGCCATTGTAGTCGCGGGGGATACTATTCTTGCCGAGGCAGGCAAGCATAAGGCACAGATCATACCTATAGACAGCGAACAAAGCGCTATTTTTCAGTGCCTGCGCGGCAATAAAAAAGCTGAACTGGGTACCATTTATCTGACTGCTTCCGGAGGCCCTTTGGTGGATATGCCTTTGAGCGGTATGAACAAATGCTCTGTCGATAAAGTGCTGGTGCATCCGCGTTGGAAGATGGGCGAGAAGATAACCGTTGACTCCGCGACGCTAATGAATAAAGGGCTTGAAGTCATTGAAGCCATGAAGCTTTTTGATATAGGTTTAGAAAGGATCAAGGTCTTGATCCATCGGCAGGCTATAATTCATTCTATGGTAGAATTTCAGGATGGCTCAATGCTCGCGCAAATGGCGGTAACGGACATGCGCCTGCCTATTCAGTACGCCCTGACATTTCCAGAGCGTTGGCAAAACGATCGTTTCCGGCTGGATATTTTGAATACAGGCGTTTTATCATTTTCAAAACCAGACTTGGTTAAATTTCCCTGCCTTGAGCTGGCCTATGAAGCGGCGCGCCTGGGTGGAGCCGCGCCGTGCGCCTTGAATGCCGCTAATGAAGTAGCAGTGGATGCTTTTTTAAGGCATAAGATATCATTTGGATGTATTCCTAAAGTGATCGAAAAAGTTGTAGAAAAAAAAGATTTTTCTGTCAGGGATGTTTCGTTGGACAATATTTTCAATACGGATAAGGCGGCGCGGGAGCGCGCTTTACAGTTGGTTGAATTTTACGGGAAGAGAGGTCGTTAAGCGATGATCATATTTCTTGTTATTTTAAGCGTTTTGATTCTTGTTCATGAACTTGGCCATTTTATATTCGCTAAGCGCCTGGGCGTAAAAGTTGAGAAATTCTCGCTGGGGTTCGGCCCGAAGTTATTTTCGAAAAAAGTTGGTGAAACAGAATACATGCTTTGCGCCATACCTTTTGGCGGATTTATCAAAATGGCAGGTGATAATACTGAAGAATTTAAAGGCAGGCAGGATGAATTCTTCGGCCGCTCACCGGGGCATAGGGCGCGTATCATATTCGCGGGCCCGTTTTTTAATTATGTTTTAGCTTTTTTTTGCCTGTGGATGGTATATTTCCTGGGTTTTCCTAAATTTACTACTATCATTGGTGAGTTGATCCCAGGCATGCCGGCAGAGGTTGCTAGCCTAAAAGTCGGAGATAATGTCCTGGAGGTTAACGGTGTAAAAGTCGTGTTCTGGGAGGACCTCACCAAAAATATCCACGCCAGCAAAGGTAAAACGCTTAAATTGCATGTCAAGCGAGGCCTCGCTGAGTTTGACACGGAATTGACGCCTCAGATGAAAAAGGTGGAGACTGTCTTTGGCAAACAGGTAGAGGTCGGGTTGATAGGTATTAAGCCGTCTGAGGATATCATCAAAGTGCGTTATGGTTTAGGCGAGGCCCTGGTGAAGGGCACTAAAAGCTTGATAGAGATGACAATAGCTACGCTGGCAGCCATTTTTTATATTGTCGCGGGAACAATCTCGTTCAAGGAGTCTGTCACAGGGCCTTTGGGTATATTTTTTATTGCCACAAACGCGGCTAAGATAGGATTCTCCGCCATACTGCACGTCGTTGGGATCCTTAGCATGAGCCTGGCTATTTTTAATCTTCTTCCTTTACCTATTTTAGATGGCGGCCATATCGCTCTAGCTGGCCTTGAAAAGTTACGCAAGAAACCATTGGGCCAAAAGACTGAAGATGTTATCAATAATATTGGTTTGAGTTTTCTTATAATCCTTGCGGTTTTTATATTTTGCAATGATCTTATTCGCTACGGCTACTGGGATAAGTTTATGGCGCTGTTTGTGAGATGATCCCGGCGTATAGCGTAGAGCGTATAGCGAATATGAAAAACAGATGAACACTGATAAATATGCATAAAATAGAACGCAGGAAAACACGCACAGTCAAGATCGGAAAAATTAAGATAGGTTCAGGCCATCCTGTTGCCGTGCAATCCATGGTCAAGGTCAGGGCTCAAAATGTTGCCGACGCTGTAGAGGAAATAAGAAAATTAGAGATAGCGGGTTGCGATATAGCTCGTATTGCCGTTGAAGACGCCAAAGACGCGAGAGCTATTAAGGACATTAAAAAGCGTATTAATATACCTCTTGTCGCGGATATCCACTTTGATCACCGGTTAGCCCTTCTGGCAATGGAAGCTGGCGTAGACAAGATAAGGCTTAACCCCGGGAATATTTATAAGATCCAAGAAGTCAGGGCTGTCATAGCTGCCGCGAAAAACGCGCGGATCCCAATACGCATAGGATCTAATTCTGGTTCTTTGAGAATAAGAAGCAGGGATGCCGCGGGCGCATTAGTGGCGAGTGTTGTGGATTATTTAAAGATCTTTAAAAATGCCGGCTTTAAGGATATTGTTATATCTCTTAAGGGCTCAGATATTACGGATACGATAGCCGCGTATGAAAAAATGGCGTCTTTATGCGACTATCCTTTACATGTTGGAATTACAGCCACAGGCTTGCCATTGGATGGCATTGTTAAGTCTAGCGTCGGCATAGGAATATTGTTATTCAAGGGTATTGGTGATACAATAAGAGTGTCTTTACTTGATGAGCCCAGGCAGGAAGCTGCGGTAGCCAAGTTTTTGCTTAACAGTTTGGGGCTGCGTAACTTTGGGCCTGAATTGATCTGTTGCCCTACATGCGGCAGGTGTGGAGTAGATCTTCTGAAAAAAGCGCGGAGGTTCCAGGAAAGGTTAGATGATCTGCCTGAAGCTCAGCGCTCTAGGCTTAAAAATAGCAAGATAGCCTTGATGGGGTGCGTGGTCAACGGCCCCGGAGAAGCCTGCGAAGCTGACCTAGGTATAGCCTTTTCAAGGCACAAAGGTATTATATTTAAGAAGGGAAGTATCGTAAGTACGGTTAGCCTGGGCCGGGGCGCGGAAACGCTTTTTGCCATTTTAAAGAAAGGTTTGTAAGTAAGGGAGAAGTTCATGAGCGAGATAAAAGAAAAGATCCGCCAATATCTTATTTCCGGCGACTATCTTTCCGATAAAAAAGACAGGCATACGGTAGATAAAGAAAAGCTTAAAAAAGATATCTGCAAAGGCATTGACCACGTTATTTCTTTTGACAGAGTGGCGCTTACGACAGAAGAGAAAGAAGAGATCGTCTGCGAACTCATGGATGAGATGCTTGGTTTCGGGCCGTTGAGTTCTTTGCTTAATGACGGCAGTGTTTCTGAAATAATGGTTAATGGCCCTGACACAGTATATATGGAAAAGAACGGCACGATGTTGTTAACGGATATAAAATTTGACAATTCGCGCCATCTTATGCAGATTATAGAAAGGATATTGGCGCCCACACAGCGCCGCGTGGATGAATCTTCTCCTTACGTGGACGCGTCTTTAGCTGACGGTTCGCGCGTCAATATCATTTTGCCGCCTTTATCTCTTTTGGGCCCGGTTGTCACCATAAGAAAGTTTTCTCGCGAGATAGCGGTAATTGAAGATCTTTTAAAACGCGGCACCTTAACTGATAAGATGGCCAGTTTTTTAATAGCTGCCATTAAGGCCAAGCTTAATATTATTTTTGCCGGGGCGACGGGCGTAGGCAAAACGACTACACTCAACGTTTTGTCTAGCTATATCGCTGAGAACGAACGCATCATTACTATAGAAGATACGGCTGAACTGCGTTTGAAACAGAGGCATGTCGTTCCTTTGGAGACAAGGCAGGCTAATGTTGAAGGTAAGGGTGAGATCCCGATAAGGGAGTTATTTAAAAATTCTTTGCGCATGAGGCCTGATCGTATCATCTTAGGCGAGATCAGGGGCGCCGAGGCTTTGGATATGCTCCAGGCTATTTCAAGCGGCCATGACGGGGCTTTGGTTGTTTTGCACGCGAGTTCGCCGCGCGATGTTATTTCTCGCATAGAAACTATGATCATTACGTCAAATACATCCATACCTCTCTGGGCTATTAGGCGCCAGATAGCGAGCGCCATCGATTTGATCGTGGTGCAGGAGCAATTGAGCGACGGCAAGCGCAAGATAACGCATATTACTGAAGTCGGCGGTATGGATGGCGAGGATGTAGTTCTAAAAGACCTGTTTTCATTTGAGATAAAAGGCGTTTCCGAAGAACATAATAGCGTGGTTGGCCAATGGCGGATAGGCGGGGTCGTGCCGTCTTTTTATCCTACTTTCAGGCTGCTCGGTATTGCTCTGCCAGAGGATATATTTACGGCAGAGTAGGAGGCCGTTGGAAAAACTCTAGAACGGCCTTGATTACCTGCCTGCCGGTAGGCACCGATTTCGAAAAATGATTGCACAGATTGCAAGGTAACCAGAGAGTATTGGGTTTTTCAATGCTCTCAGTAGAGGGTAATTTTAAGAATGTTCCAGACTAAGTCATTTATTTCAACTTTAAAAGAGGCGCCGGAGAGCGCGGAGAGCAACTCACATAGGCTTATGCTGCGCGCTAACATGGTGCGTATGTTGGTAGCGGGTGTTTATTCGTATCTGCCACTGGGCTATAGGGCTCTTTCAAAAATAGAAAGTATTATCCGCCAGGAGATGAATAGCGCCGGCGCTCAGGAAATCCTATTGCCGAGCTTACAGCCTCTTGAATTATGGCAAAAGACCGGGCGTGACGAACTTTTAGGCGAGACAATGATCCGTTTTACGGACCGGCGGGGCCGCAAATTGTGCCTTGGCCCTACTCACGAAGAAGTGGTGACTGAGCTCGCGGCTAATTTTGTCAAGTCTTACAGGGACCTGCCATTTGTTTTATACCAGATACAGACTAAGTTTAGGGATGAGCTTAGGCCGCGGTTCGGTATAGTGCGCAGTTGTGAATTCATTATGAAGGACGCTTATAGTTTTGACCGTGATACGAAGGGTTTAACCGAGATCTATGAAAAAATGCGCCTCGCATATGAAAAGATATTCAGGCGTTGTGGATTGGATTTTGTCTCTGTTAAAGCTGATCCCGGAGTTATCGGCGGCAAAGTCTCCCATGAATTTATGGTGGCTGCCGAGGGTGGGGAAGATGCTATTTTTAAGTGTAAGATATGCGGTGAAGTAAAGAGCGCCTCAGAGGCCCAGATAGAGGTTTGTCCGCATTGTAGAGAAGATATGGAGAAGATCAATACGCTTGAGATAGGGCACATCTTTCAGCTCGGAGAGAAATATTCCAAGGTTTTGGGAGTTAAATTTTTAGACGAGGCAGGCAAGCAGCAGACTGTGCAGATGGGTTGTTACGGTATAGGCGTGAGCCGTTTGATATCCGCCATCATAGAACAGAATCACGATAAGGACGGTATTGTATGGCCTGCCCAGGTGGCTCCTTATCAGGTTGCTATAGTGCCTGTGAACATCTCTGATAAAGAGATCTTAGATAAGGCTTGTGATATACATAAGGCTCTAGAAGCGAGCGGCATAGAATGCCTCTTAGATGATAGAGATGAGCGCGCGGGAGTTAAGTTTAAAGACGCTGATCTTTTGGGTTTTCCTTTGCGTATCACACTGGGCAATAAATGGCTGAAAGAAAAGAAACTTGAGCTCAAAGAAAGAAGGTCCCAGATATCGAAGGATATCCGTGCTGAAGATGTTTTAGAAGAAGTCCGTAGATACCTACAATAGGCAAAGTACTCCTGGTTTAATCGCAAAAGGGCAAAGTTAAAATGGATAGATTGGAAAAGATACAACAGATTAAAGAAGAGGTCAGGTCTAAAGTTTTAGTGAATGTAAAAAAGACTAGGCTTGACTATGAGGCTGATGACGGTACTGTCCGGCGTCAGATAGAGGCTGCTTTAGATGCCGTTGTCCGAGCCAAGATGGAAGGGGCCATAGATGACGGCCTGCGGAGTTATATAATTGAAGAGATAGTCAATGAGATATTCGGGTTGGGGCCTATTGGCCGGCTTATTTCAGATCCGACTGTCTGGGAGATAATGGTAAATGGCCCAAAAGAAGTGTATATTGAAAGAGAAGGTAAGATGCAAAAGACGGATGTTGTGTTTGAAGACGAGGAGCAGCTGTTTTTCTATATAGAACGGATACTCTCGCCTTCTGGGAGGCGCGTAACTGAATTTGAGCCTTATATTGACGCGCGCCTACCTGACGGTTCGCGCTTAAACGTTGTGCGCAGGCCCGTGGCTCCTTTTGGCCCTATCCTGACCATACGTAAGGCCCACCATAAGGTTTTAGAGATGCGCGATCTGATCGAGCGACATACCATTGATGAAAAAGTCGCTGATTTCTTGAAGGAGTGTGTTAAGGGCCGTTCTAACATTGTGATCGCCGGCGGCCCAGGTTCAGGGAAGACGACCATACTTAATATATTGGCGTCTTTTATTCCAGACTTGGAACGGGTGATCACAATCGAGGATACACTTGAGTTGCGTATGACGGGGAAACATTCAGTCGCGCTTGAGACGCGGCCGCAGACTATAGAGGGTAAGGGTGAGATAACGATACGCGACCTTGTGCGTAATGCCTTGCATATGAGGCCTGATAGGGTCATTATAGGTGAGGTGCGGGGCGAAGAAACGCTGGACATGCTCCAGTGCATGAACATAGGGCAAGTCGGTTCTATGACGACTATGCACGCCAATTCCGCGTTGGACGCGCTATTGCGCCTTGAGACTATGGCTATGATGGGCAACGCGAGCGTCTCAGGCGAGCTGGTCAGGCGTCAGATCATTTCAGCCATTGATATTGTTATTACCGTTGATAGGCTTCCTGATGGAACCAGGCGTTTGGTGGCTATCTCACGAGTAGAAAAGAACCGTCCTGAATATGCCTTGAAGGATATCTACGTTCTTGTAAAGCCACAATGCGCGCAGCATGCTGAATTAAGATCGGCGGGGAATAGCAATGTTTGAAGATGTACTTTTAAAGCTGCGCCCGCTTTTTAGCTCTCATTTAGAAAGGTCAGGTTTTGTTTTGGTGGATATGAGATTTTACAGGAATAACGAAGGCGCTTTAATTTTAGAAGTTTTAGCTGACAGGGCGCAGGGTGGTATTAATTTAACTGAATGCGCCCGCTTCAACGCGGAGCTGGGAGAAATCGCTGAAGAAAACGCTTCTATATCCGCGCGATACGTTTTGGAAGTTTCCTCTCCTGGTATAGACCGGCCCTTGGTAACCTTAGCTGATTTCAGGCGCGTCATAGGCCGCGAGGTGAGGGTATTTTTAAAAGGATCATTTGATGGTAAAATAGAGTATTTAGGGAGTGTTGAGTCCGTTGGGACGGACGCGGTTTCTATAAAAACTGAAAACAAAATAATCATGATACCTTTGGAAAAGGTTAACCGGGCAAAACAGGTGATCTTACCCCGGCTCGCATAGCCTGTAAAAGGGAAATAAGAGAAGAATGTTTCGTCGGAATTTCACTAAATAGCACTTGATGTGCCCTAAGAGAGGTTTTTCATGAGTAATGAATTGATGGCGATATTAGATCATATTGAGAGAGAGCGCGGGATCAAGAAAGAGGTGTTACTCGCGGCAGTTGAATCGGCAATGGTTAGCGCTGTGAAGAAGGCTATCGGCTCAAAGACCGCCGATAATATTTCCGTTACTATTGATAAAACCGACGGAAAGATAAGAGCTTTTATGGATAAAAAAGAGATAGAGAACGTTGATTTCGGGCGCATAGCCGCTCAGACCGCCAAGCAGGTAATAATACAGAAGATCCGGGAGGCCGAGAAAGACGTTATCTTCAACGAATTTTCAGCTAAAGTAGGTGATATCGTCAGCGGTACTGTCTATAGGTTTGATAAGGGCAATATCGTAGTGGACCTGCTGGGTAAGGCCGAAGGGCTTATGCCTAAACGCGAACAGTCACCGCGGGATGATTTTAGGCAAGGCCAGAGGATACGCGCTTATATACTTGATGTAAAGCGCGAAATTAAGGGCCCGCAGATCATACTTTCCAGGACGAGCCCGCTCTTTGTAAAAAAGCTTTTTGAATTGGAAGTGCCGGAGATATTTGAAGGTATTGTTGAGGTGAAATCCATTTCGCGCGAGGCCGGAGAGCGGACAAAGATAGCCGTCTGGTCAAAAGATGAAAAGGTGGATTGCGTGGGCGCTTGTGTAGGCATGCGCGGCTCACGAGTTAAAGATATAGTTATGGAACTTCAGGGGGAGAAAATAGATATTATTCGTTGGAGTGATGATCTAAGGGAATATATCACGGCCGCGTTGTCTCCTGCCAAGATAACTGAGATAAGGTTAGATAAAGAGGGCCAGCGCTCGCAGGTTATAGTTGCAGATGATCAGTTGTCGCTGGCTATAGGTAAACACGGACAGAACGTTCGATTGGCGTCTAGGTTGATCGGCTGGGACCTTGATATTCGCACGCGCGAGGAGATCGTAAAGGAAAAAGAAGAGGCCAAGAAGACCCGCGCTGAAATGAGCCTTGACGGCGTAGGAGAAAAAGTCTTAACGCAGCTTATTGACGCTGGTTTTGACAACCTTGAAAAGATCGCGGCTTCGACCGTTGAACAGCTGACCCAGGTAAAAGGTATCGGCGAAAAAAAGGCAGAAAAGATCATTGCCTTAGCCAAAGAAAGGTTGATAGGAGTTAATCCCTTGCCTAAGGGCTTGTAAATTTTATGCCCAGGTATTCCGGGCTATAAAATTTACAAGCAGGCTTCGGGATCACCCCAGAAAGGGGTAGACCGACCCGATTCATTATAAGGGTCGGGTCTAACATTGTAAGGAAGAGATACCTACAAGGAGCAAAGTGAAGATGAGAGTGTATGAGTTAGCTAAAGAGTTGGGTTTGGCTAGCAAAGACCTTTTGGCTAAATTGAAAGAGCGTAACATTGAGGCTAAAAACCATATGGCTAGCCTTGATGAGGACGTCGTAAAGCTTTTTTTGGAAGCGAGGGCTTCTTCAAAGACTGGGCATGTTGTAACTGGTTTAAAAAAACCGGATGCCGTTAAACATATCCTGAAAGAGCAGAAACATGTATCAGTCAAGAAGGAAGAGACGGCCGTTTCTTCAAAAGAAGCAGCATTGCCTCAAGGCTCTGCCGTAGAACAGGCCGAGGCGGCTGAGGCGGCCGAGAAGATCTATAAGCCTCTTGAATTAGTGGTGCCTATTTCTATCAAGGACCTGGCAATACGGCTTGGCATAAGATCCAGCGAATTGATCAAATATATTATAGTCAAATTTAAATTGTTCGCTAATATCAACCAGAATTTGAGCGAAGATATTGTTTCTGAGTTATTGAAGAACTACGGTTTTGAATTAAAGAAACCGCCTACTTTGGAAGAGGCTGTCGTCAAGATCAGCAAGAGCGACGCCAAATTGCTTAAGCCTAGGCCTCCTATTGTGACATTCATGGGGCATGTGGACCACGGAAAGACTTCGCTCTTAGACGCTATCAGGCGCACTAAAGTCGCGGAATCCGAGCACGGGGGCATTACACAGCATATCGGCGCCTATGAAGTCAAATTGCCAAATGGCAGAATAGCTTTTTTGGACACACCTGGCCATGAGGCGTTTACCGCGATGCGCGCTAGGGGGGCTAACGCGACAGATATCGTTGTCCTGGTAATTGCCGCGGACGACGGCGTTATGCCGCAGACCATAGAAGCTTTAGACCACGCTAAAGCGGCGGGCGTGCCTATTATCGTGGCGATGAACAAGATAGATAAACCACAGGCAAATATAGATAAACTTAAAAGACAGCTCAATGAATTAGGGCTGATCCCTGAGGATTGGGGCGGTAAGACGATCACTGTAGGCGTCTCCGCGAAGACAGGCGAGGGTATTGATCATTTGTTAGAAATGATCCTGCTTGAAGCGGAAATGCTGGAACTTAAAACTATCTACGAGCGGGATGCATTGGGTGTTATTGTTGAAGCCAAGCTCAGCAAAGGGCGCGGGCCTGTGGCTACTGTCTTGGTCCAGAGCGGCATTCTGCGATTAGGTGATTTTGTAATTGTCGGTTTTCAGAGCGGCAGGGTCAAGGCAATGTCAAATAGCTTACGTCAGAGCGTTGAAGAGGCTGGGCCTTCAACGCCTGTTGAGATAACGGGTTTATCCGGCGTGCCTGAGGCGGGTGATAAGTTTTTTGTCGTGAGCGATGAAAAAAAGGCGCGCGAATTAGTAGACAGCAGGCAAGAAGAATCAAGGAGGCTTCGCCTTGAACCGGCGCATAAGAGGGCCCATATACATTTAGAAGATGTTTATCAGGAGATAAAGTCCCGAGGCGTTAAAGAATTGAATATTATTTTAAAAGCCGACGTCCAGGGGTCTCTTGAGGCTATTGTAGACTCTCTACGGAAAATAGGCACGAGTGAAGTTCAGATAGTCGTGATGCATAAAGGTGTCGGGATCATCAATACCTCTGATATTGTCTTGGCTACAGCCTCTGACGCTATTATCATTGGTTTTCAGGTCGAGCCTGATGCTCAGGCGAGAGAGATGGCAAGCAAAGAAGGTATTGATATAAGGACGTATTGCGTTATTTATGAGATCATAAATGATATGAAGGCGGCTTTGGAAGGTATGTTGTCTCCGAGGATAAAGAAGGTATTTTTGGGCAGGGCTGAAGTCAAAAAGGTATTTCAGCTGACCAAAGCGGGGGTTGTCGCGGGTTCTATGGTCAAGAAAGGTAAGATCGCCAGGAATGCTCAGGTCTCGCTGGTCAGGAATGGCGAGGTAGCCTTTGAGGGCAAGATTGCGGCTTTGAAGAGGTTTAAAGATGATGTTCGCGAGGTGGCTGAGGGTTTTGAATGCGGTATCTCGCTGGCTGGCTTCAATGATATCAAGGAAGGCGATTTTATAGACGCGTTTCAATTAGAGTCCATAGCGCGTAAACTTGAGTAAAATATAAATATAAAGCCGCCTACGCCCAACTAATTTTTTATTTATTGATCGTAATTTACTCTATTATATGTCTAAACAGAGGATACTTAGCGGCATGCGGCCCACGGGAAAGCTTCATTTGGGCCACCTCGTGGGAGCCTTGAATAATTGGGCGCGCCTGCAGAGCGAATACGAATGTTTCTTCATGGCCGCTGATTGGCACGCGCTCATGAGCGAATATGAGAATTCAAAAATAATAGAAGATTCTCTTTACGACAATGTCGCGGATTGGCTTGCCTCAGGCATAGACCCCGGCAAAAGCACCATCTTTATCCAGTCTCAGATACCCGCCCATTTAGAGCTCTATATGGTTTTCTCGGCCTTGACACCCCTAGGTTGGTTGGAGCGGTGCCCGACATACAAGGAGCAGATGAAGGAATTAAAAGACAGGCATATATCAACTTATGCTTTTTTAGGGTATCCCGTGCTGCAAGCTGCTGACATCTGTCTATATAAGGCTCACGTTGTGCCCGTAGGAGAAGATCAATTGCCGCATCTGGAATTGACGCGTGAGATCGTCAGAAAATTTAACGGGCTTTACAAAGAGATATTTCCAGAACCAAGGCCGTTATTGACTCCCGTGCCAAGGCTGCTTGGATTAGACGGCCGTAAGATGAGCAAAAGTTATAATAATTTTATAGCGCTTTCTGATGCTCAGGATGTGATCAAAAAAAAGACCCAGGGCATGTTCACAGACCCTAAAAGAATAAGAAAGACAGACCCCGGGCATCCTGATACGTGCAATGTGCATAGCTATTTTGAAATATTCGCTCCGGAGTTGAAAGATAAAGTTGCTTCTTGGTGCAGTAAGGCCGAGGTGGGGTGCACGGAGTGCAAATCTATTTTGGGGGAAGAACTGGTCAAATTTTTAGGTCCGTTCCAGGAAAAACGCCGCCATTATTTAGAAGATAAAAAGAAACTTGCGTGTATCCTTGAAGCTGGCCGCGCGCGCGCCGAAAAAGTTGCTGCTGTCACGATGAAGGAAGTTAGAGAGGTTCTGAGGTTAACGCCATGTCCTACAAGATAAAACTTGACATATTTGAAGGGCCGTTTGATCTGCTCCTGTACCTTATTAAAAAGAACGAGCTCAACGTTTATGATATACCTATTGCTGGGATCTTAGACCAGTATCTGCAGTATCTGGAGTTGATGAGGATGCTGGACCTGAATATCGCCGGAGAATTTATCGTGATGGCCGCGACACTTATGCAGATCAAGTCAAAGATGCTTTTGCCTCAGGAGACTGATATTTTAGATGAGATACCCGAGGATGAAAAGGACCCGAGGGCGGAATTGGTCAAGAGGTTATTAGAATACAAGCAGTTTAAAGAAGCGGCGCAAGTGTTGCGCTCGAAAGAGCGCGAGCGCCAGGATATTTTTAAACGCAACCCGGTATTAGAAGATAATAAAACTGGTGAGTCTTTTTTTGAGGCGAGCCTTTTTGATCTTATAAACGCTTTTTCAAAAGCCTTAAAAGATGTCCCAAAGGAGCTTTTTTACGAAGTTATCAAAGATGAGTTTACAGTTGAGGGTAAAGTCCATGAGCTTTTGCACATGTTCGCGGCACAGCCTAGGATAAAACTTTCTGAATTATTCTCTCGGGGCAAAAATAAATTGGAGATCATAGCCACTTTTTTAGCGGTGCTTGAGTTGATACGCCTAAAAGAAGTTATAGTGGTGCAGAAGGCCATTTTTGGTGAAATAGAGGTTTTTAGGAACAGAGAAAATATTGAAGTAAAGCCTCCGCAGACGCGTGCCGCTGAAGAGGCGCCGCGTGCCGCTACTGATGCGTAATTTGAGCGCTATTATATGGACGAAAAATTCTATCCGTTCGCGGAAAAGAACGAAACTGACGAAGATGTCGTCTTAAATATTTCTCTGAGGCCTACGGCCTTGGATGAGTTTATAGGCCAGCACGAGCTTGTAGATAATCTTAAGGTTTCCCTGACAGCGGCTAAGCAGAGGAATGAACCTTTAGAGCATGTCCTTCTCTGCGGCCCTCCTGGATTAGGTAAGACGTGCCTTGCTACCATCATTGCCCACGAAATGGGCTCCAAGATAACTGCCACTTCAGGCCCTGCCATAGAACGCGCCGGAGACCTAATAGGCATCTTGACCAATCTTGAAGATGGCGACGTGTTTTTTATAGACGAGATACACCGCCTCTCTAAAGTAGTTGAAGAATTCCTGTATCCCGCGATGGAAAATTTCCAGATAGATTTTGTTATAGATAAAGGCCCTTACGCCAGGACCATCAAGTTCAACCTTAAGCGTTTCACTTTGGTGGGCGCTACTACGCGTAGCGGGCTTATCGGTTCGCCGCTTCGCTCCAGATTTGGCATTCTGCATCACTTTGATTTTTATAAAGAGAAGGATTTGAGTACTATTATTAAGCGCTCGGCCAGCCTTTTGGGTATCAAGATAGACGAAAGCGGCTCACTTGAGATAGCCCGCAGGGCCCGCGGTACTCCCCGTGTCGCCAATAGATTATTAAAACGCGTCAGGGATTATGCTCAGGTGAAGTCGGCGAACGCTATAACTCAGGGTATAGCCGATAGCGCCCTTGCCAGCCTTGGCATAGACACAGGCGGATTGGATGAAGTTGACCGCAAGGTTTTGAAGGCCATTATTTCAACGTATCAAGGCGGGCCTGTGGGTATAGAGACGTTGGCCGCGACCTTAAACGAAGAGCAAGATACTATAGTTGATACTATTGAGCCATATCTCCTGAAAGCGGGTTTCTTAAAGAGGACCTCGCGCGGTAGAGAAGCGACGGCTCTTGCCTACCAGCATCTTGATATTAGCCAACCTCGGCCATGAAGGCCCTTCTGCATATTTGTTGCGGGCCGTGCGCTGTGTATCCGGCTCGGGCGCTTAAGAATGAAGGTTTTGATGTTGATGGGTTTTTTTACAATCCTAACATTCATCCTTACTCTGAATATAAAAAGAGATATGAAGCGGTTTTAGCCGCGGCCGAGCGGCTTTCTCTAAATGTTATTTACCACCGCTATGATTTTGAGAAATTTTTAAGAGAGGCCTCGCGCATAGAGAGCAGAAGCGAGCAGCATATATTTTGCTGGAGGATACGGTTGGAAGAGACGGCCCGCGTTGCCGCGGAATATGGTATATCTAATTTTACTACTACGCTTCTCTCAAGCCCTTATCAGGATATAGATAAAATAAAAATTTTAGGCGAAGAGCTTGCTTTGAAATACGGCGTTAACTTTTTGGCGAGGAATTTCCGTAAAGGTTTCGCGGAATCTCACAAGGCTTCAAAAGAGTGGCAGCTTTATCATCAGAATTATTGCGGCTGTATTTATTCTGAGAAAGAGGCGATAGAACAAAGAGAGAAGAAAATATACACCAGGCGCTGATGGCGCCTGGCCCTTAAAGGAATTGGGCCAGTGCTGTGTTTTCCACACAGGGGGGGAGATGGCGGAGATTTTTGAGAAGAAACACGCCTTGCTCATCGTTGACGACGAAGAAGATACGGGCATTGCCATGAAAGCTATATTAGAAAGAGCTGGATACGCGGCTGAATGGGCTTCTTGCGGCGTTGAAGCCATTGAAAAAGCGCGGCACCGTGTTTTTGACCTGGTCTTTTTAGATATTCATTTACCGGAAATGAGCGGATTGGATATTTTTCGCGAATTGAAAAAGGTCAATCCTAGATTAAAAGTATGCATTATGACAGGTTGGCCCAAAGGTGTTGCCATTCATATCGCGGATTGTCTGGCTATGTTAGAAGAAGGGGCCATAGATAAAATGCTTCGCAAGCCTTTTGGCAGAGAAGATATTTTAGATGTTACCAAGGAGCTCATAGGATAATGGCGCTTCGTTTTTTTATTTTTTTGACCTTGTTTTCCTGGTTAGCGTTATTCCCTTCTTTAGGGGCGCAGCCCGTTGTTGCTGCTATTATTGAGACTTATGAAGAGCCAGAGGCGGGCGCTTGGTTTGTCCGCCAGGCATTAACATCCGCGTCTGAGGCTAAGAATACGCAGCGCTTGGAGCGGCTTGTTGATTGGTTGTACAAAGATGGCGCTGTTTTTGTCGGAGTGGTATTAACCGAAGAGGAAGCCAGCGGATTAAAAGTCTACCTGCCTATTAATAAGCAGAGTAGAGAGCAGATCTTCAGAGCTGCCAACAGAGAGCTTGTGAAGTCAGGGTATCGTTCTGAGGATGATACGGGCCAGGATACGTTAACAATATGGTTTTAGTAAAAATATGAAAAAAAGCCTTTTACCTTTCGTACTTTTTCTTGTCTTTCTTGGCTTGGAGCCGAGCTTCGGTAAAGAGCCGGTCAAGATACGCGTGGCTGTTTTAAAAGATAAGATGGAGGTGACACTTTCGGTTACGGGTAGTTTTGAGATCGTGGACGCGCGCACAGAACTGTCTCTCTATCGCGGCCGAAACTTTTTAGGGATGAAAATAACGCCGTCCGAGGGGGGTATTAAAGTCAGGAATACAGTTTATAATACCAATGCCATAATATTCATATCCAAGAAAAAGGCAGCCATTTCGGTAAATAACAGATCCTACCGCGGCGATATCTCTGTTTATAAGGACGCCTCAGGTAAGCTTCTTGTCGTTAATACCCTGGATCTTGAATCTTATCTAAAGGGTGTTTTGTATCATGAGATATCGCATAAGTGGCCCATTGACGCCATTAAGGCGCAGGCTGTAGCGTCCCGGACTTACGCGCTTTATCAAAAAGGGGTGATGAGGCCTAAAGATTATGATGTGGCAGCTGATACTTCTTCTCAGGTTTACGGCGGTTATTCTTCGGAGAAACACAAGACTAACAGGGCCGTTAATTTTACCAGTGGCGAAGTCCTGACATATAATGGTAAGCTCTTCCCGGCATATTTTCACGCGACCTGCGGCGGGGCCACGGAGGATGCAGGCGAGTTGTGGAAGATAGATATGATACCATTAAAAGGCGGCCGCGCCTGTTCTTTCTGTTCGGATTCTCCACACTATTACTGGAAAGCTGAGCTGGGCTTGAAGACTATTATAAAGAAGCTTGGGGAGAGATATCAGTCAAAAGAGGGGTTAATTAATATATCCATTATTGAACGCACAGGTACCGGAAGGGTGAGGACCCTTGAATTAAAAGACGCTGTCGGAAAGAGTATTATTATTTCCGCGAAAGATTTCAGGTCGCTCCTTGGCTCGGATCTGATACGCAGCACTAATTTTTCCATAGTTATCGAACAGGGCCACGTTATATTTAGCGGTAAAGGGTGGGGCCACGGTGTAGGCTTATGCCAATGGGGGGCCTATGGGATGTCCAATAAAGGTTATAATTACAAACAGATCTTGGATTTTTATTATCCGGGTGCTGAGATCGTTCAGTTATCTTAGGCTATGTTCCAACTTTCTGATTTTGATTATGTGCTGCCGTCAGGGCTTATCGCTCAATATCCGGCGTATCGCAGAGGATCGTCGCGCCTTTTTGTCATAAACAGGCCGACTCGCAGGTTTGAGCACCATAGATTTTTTGATATAGTAAATTTTTTGAGTAAAGGTGATTTGTTGGTTTTAAACGACACAAAAGTGCTGAGGGCTCGTTTGTTAGGCCGGCGTCATTCAGGCGGTAAGGTCGAAGTACTTTTGTTGGCTCCTCAGGATAAGAGTTATAGGCGTTATCGGGCATTAATCAAACCGCTCTCCAGGCTGAGGAAGGATGAGGAACTTCTTTTTGATAAAGGGTTTTCTTGCCGTCTGACTGACCCTAAGGAAAAGATCGTTGAATTTCAGGACGCGCGTGGCCCTGAGGTTATGGAAAAAATAGGGCTCTTGCCGCTACCTCCTTATATTGAACGTTCCCCGACACTTTTGGACAGGCGCAGATATCAGACGGTTTTTGCCAAAAATGAGGGCGCGGTGGCAGCGCCCACGGCAGGCCTGCATTTTTCAAAGGGCCTGCTTGCCCGGCTTAAAGAAAAAGGCGTAGAGGCCGCGGCACTTACCCTCCACGTCAATTACGCTACTTTTTCGCCGGTGCGTTCTCAGGATATCAGGGGGCATCATATGATGCCGGAGTATTACGAGATCCCTGGCGAAACAGTCGCGCGCGTTCGTCAGGCAAAAAAAAATAGAAAAAGAGTGGTTGCCGTAGGGACAACAGTCTGCAAAGCCCTTGAGGGCCGCGCCAGTGACATATTGGCCGATGGAGGGGCGTTTGATTTGAGGGGCGAAAGCCGCCTTTTTATTTATCCAACGTTTTCCTTTAAGGTGGTAGACAGTCTTATAACAAATTTTCATCTTCCACGCACCTCGCTTTTGATGCTGGTATCGGCCTTTGCCGGAGGAGACTTGATATCAGAGGCTTATAGGGAAGCCGTGCTTAAGAAATACCGTTTCTACAGTTACGGCGACGTGATGTTAATCGTATAATGAGACAAATCATCCTGTTTGATTTGTCTCATTATCAAGGAGTTAAATGAAAAATAAAATTATACCTCTGGCCCTAGTCATTGTTTCAATGGGAATAGGTGTTTTCTTCAGGTTCTATCCTCAGTGGATGCCTTATTTTGATATATTGGCTAAGCAGGAAATATATGACGCGGAATCATCGGCTGTTGCAGGGGCCGTACATAAAAAATTCTCAGCGCTGCCGGTTTCCGTAGAATTTAGATTAGTCAGCGAAGCCTTTAAAGAGAGTTTGAAGACGAATAAAGGCCAGTTAGATGCCAGGATAGCAGGCCGCGCGGCCGAGCTAAAGGCATATTATCGCGACGAGGATGGGCATATCTATATGAACGGTATAGATTCTTATTATTGGTACCGCCTTTTGAATAACCTTATTTTAAAAGGGCATATAGGGGACCGGGTGGTTAACGGCGTTGAATATGATGACTTGATAGGCAACCCCATTGACAAGGCCACGACTAAGAATATTCACCTTATGCTGGGCTTTGTTTTTTACAAGGTAGCTTCATTTTTTGACAAAGATATCTATCTGTCAGAAGTGCTTTTTTATATCCCTATCTTTTTATCGTGCGTCATCGCCTTTTTTAGTTTTTTGGTGGCAAAAGATCTGGGGGCGGGCGACCTAGGGGCATTCTTTTCGTCTATTGCCGTAAATCTTTCGCCTTTTTTGATGACTAGGAGCGTGGGCGAGTGGTTTGACACGGATATCTATAACGTGCTTTTTCCGCTTTTGGCATTTGGCGCTCTTTTATATTGCTTTCAAAAAAGAGGCCTGATCGCGCAGGCTGTTGCGGCGTGTCTCTCCGGACTCTTTTTGTCTTTTTATGCCTATACCTGGAAAGGGTGGTGGTTTGTTTTTGATATTATGATCGTCGCGTCGCTGTTTTTTATATTTAATCAAAGGATCGTCTTAAAAGAAGAGGGTAAGGATCCGTCAACCATCAGGGAATATTTTATTACTTTTAGTCTTTTCTTCGTGTTTACCACTTTTTTTGTCATTTTGTTCAATGGGTTCGGCGTATGGAAAGATATTTTACTTGAGCCATTGCGCCTTTCCAAAGTCCTTAAAATAACTCCATCGGCATGGCCAAATGTATACCTGACGGTCGCGGAATTAGGATCTATAGCGCCATTTCAGGTCGCTCAATCGTTGGGCGGATATTTTGTTTTCTTCGGGAGCATGATAGGGCTCCTTTATATATTTTTGGCTGAACACGGCCTAAGGAATGACCGTTACGGTTTCGGCCTTCTGTGCCTTGTCTTGTGGATAGTCAGCACTTTTTACGTCTCAGTTGAAGCTTTGCGATTTGTGCTTCTTTTGGTGGTGCCTATCGGTCTTGCTTTCGGTATAGCGGTGAGCAAGGTATATGAAGTCATTGATAAAGCCACGCGAAAATACTTAGCCAAAGGGTATGGTTTTACGGTAAGGGTTTTTACCGTGTGCGTTTTTTCATCTTACCTTGTTTGTAACACTGTAGAGCTTCATAGCAGGCTTTTGGCTACGACACCTCAAATGAACAAGACGTGGCATAGCGCGTTGGCTCGGATAAACAAAGAAACGCCGAAAGACGCCATAGTAGATTCTTGGTGGGATTTCGGGCATTGGTTCAAGGCCATAGCCCAAAGGCGCGTTTTGTTTGACGGCATGACTCAGAATACGCCTTACGCGTATTGGATGGCAAGTGTCCTTTTGGCGGATGACGAAGAAGAGGCCGTTGGTATTTTAAGGATGATCAATTCAAGCGGTAATAAGGCCGCTGACGCGCTACAGTTACAAGACGGATTTGAGGCTTCCCGGGCGGTTGAACTCGTCAAAAAAGCTTTGAGTAAGAATAAGGCTCAGGCCAGTGCCTACTTAAAAGAAAATCTCTCTGCTAAAAGAGTGGAAGAGTTATTGGCGTATTTGTTCCCGGATAAACTACCTTCTGTTTATTTTATTGTTTCCTCTGATATGCTTGTGAAGATAAACACTATTTCTTATATAGGCGGATGGGATTTTAAAAACGTCGATATGTGGTTTAAGAAAAAAGTATTAACAAAACAGGAATTCCTAAAATACGCGATGACAAAATACGCCTTTACGAAAGATCGGGCTGAGAATAAGTACCTAGAGATCATTTTTCTTGACGATAAGGAAGCAAAAAAATGGTTTTCACGCCCCGTGGGGTATTTTTCAGGATTAACTGACGCCAAACAGGACAATAAACTTCTTTTCTTTGATAACGGCCTTGTGGTCAACTTAGATGACCGTCATGCCTATGTGCTGAGCCCATCGCTTGAAAGAAGGGGAGTGCCTAAAAGTCTTATATATCTTGAGGGTGGGCAGCTAAAGGAAGCAACGCAAAAGGATCCTGATCTGAATTACAGCGCGCTTCTTATAGAGAAGGATAAAAAATACCAGAGTGTTTTGCTTGATACGGCGCTGGCTAAAAGCCTATTGGCCAGGATGTATTATTTTGGGGGAGAAGGTTTAAAACATTTTAAGCTTTTTGATAAAACTAAAGATAAGTCCGGCGGTTATCTCTATGTTTTTGAAGTCAAATGGAATAAGGAGTAAATCCCGTTAGATAACAAAGTTTTCTAACGGGGTTTACGGAAAATAGACGGCCGTTAAAAAAGGCGGCTTATCTCAAATGGGGTAAAGATGGATTTTAAAGTCTTATATCAAGATACGCGGACAGCCGCGCGAAGCGGTTTATTGACGCTGGATAGGGGTGTTATTCAGACGCCTATTTTTATGCCTGTGGGCACGCAAGGCAGCGTAAAATCTCTTTCGCCGAAAGATCTGGAAGAATGCTCGGCGCAGATCATTTTAGCCAACGCCTATCATCTTTTTTTAAGGCCGGGCCTGGATATCATACGCGAAGCCGGCGGGCTGCATAAATTTATTAGCTGGCATAAACCTATATTGACGGATAGCGGCGGTTATCAGATCTTTAGCTTGGCGCTTTTAAGAAAAGTCAAAGATGAAGGCCTGGATTTTCAGTCTCACCTGGATGGCACGAGGCATTTCCTTACGCCTGAAGACGTCGTTAGAGTGCAGCAGGCCTTAGGCTCTGACATAATGATGCCGTTGGATGAATGCGCGCGTTATCCCGTTTCTTTTGAACAGGCCCAGAGGGCATTGGAAAGGACCACGTTGTGGGCCTCTCGTTCTAAAAAAGAATACGATAAAGATCGCTGTAGCGCGCATGGCTCGCCAAAGGGTGTTCTTTTCGGTATTGTGCAGGGCTCAACATATGAAGACTTGAGGAAAAGGTCCGCGGTAGAACTCACTGAGATCGGTTTTGAGGGTTATGCTGTCGGCGGATTAAGTGTTGGTGAGCCTCGGGGCCTGAGGTATAATATTTTACACGCCACGTTAGCGCATCTGCCGAAAGATCTCCCTAGATATTTGATGGGCGTCGGGCTGCCGGAAGAGATACTTGAAGCTGTTTCTTTGGGCGTTGATATGTTTGACTGTGTAGTGCCGACACGTTACGGCCGTAACGGCTGCGCCTTTACGAGCCAGGGCAAGATAACCGTCAGGAACGGCGAATTCAGCCATGACCAAAAACCGATAGACCCGGAATGCGGCTGTTATTGCTGTCAAAATTTCACGAGGAGTTACCTGCGCCACCTCTTTAACGCAGGAGAGATACTGGGCTTAAGGCTGTTATCTTATCATAATACCTATTTTTTCCTGGATCTGATGAATAAGATAAGGCAGGCGATTAAAGAGAATAAGTTCAGAGAACTGAAAGATAAATTCTGTGGTGTTCCATGCTGATAGATGTCTTGACTATTTTTCCGTCTATGTTCGCGCCTATTTTGAATGAATCTATTTTAAAACGAGCGCAAAAAACAGGGCGCGTCAAAATACGTATTCATGACATAAGGGGCTATTCTTTAGATAAGCATCACAAGGTAGATGACAGGCCTTATGGAGGCGGTTGCGGCATGGTTATGGCGGCTGGTCCTATTTTTTCATGTGTCGAGGCTATTTTAAAAAAAACAAAGACAAAACTGAAGAAGAGGAGTATACTTCTTTTCTCTCCAAAGGGCAAAAAGTTTAGCCAAATCGACGCTAAATGCCTTGCCTCAAAGAGCCATTTGATCCTGATATGCGGTCGCTATGAAGGCGTTGATGAGCGGGTGGCGCGTTATTTATCAGATGAAGAGATCTCGATAGGAGATTATGTGCTGACGGGTGGAGAGCTTCCGGCCATGGTCATTATTGACGCTATAACAAGATTATTACCGGGTGTTTTAGGTAATGTTGATTCAAATAGATTTGAGAGTTTTGAAAACAATATGCTTGAGTACCCGCAATATACCAGGCCCGCGGTATTTAAGGGTAAAAAGGTGCCGGCGGTCCTTATGACCGGCGACCATGGCCTTATCGCCGCATGGAGGAAAAAAGAGGCCATTAAAATAACTAAGAAGGTAAGGCCGGACATGGTAATGAAAAATCCTAGTTCTTTTGACTCTAAATTCTAAACAAATCCAAATGTCGGGATTGCAATGTTTTAAACAGATAAGTTTGGATTTTGAGTTTGTTTAGAGTTCAGGATTTCGAGCTTAGAGTTTAACGTGGAAGTTTAACATAGGAGATGATATGGATAAGATAAAATTAGTAGAAGGCCTTTTTTTGCGAAAGGACCTGCCCGTTTTTGGAGTCGGCGACACTGTGAAGGTCTTGGTGAAGATACCCGAAGGAGATAAGGTAAGGATACATCCTTTTGAGGGTATGGTCATAGAGACCAGGGGTGAGGGTATATCAACCACATTTACCGTCAGGAAAGTCTCTTACGGTGAAGGTGTTGAGAGGGTGTTCCCGTTCCACTCACCTGGCATTGACTCCATTGAGATCTTAAAAAAGGGTAAGGTCAAAAGCGCGAGGTTATATTATTTGCGCCATAGGAAAGGTAGAGCGGCGAAGGTAGAAGAGCGCGTAATACCTGTTGCGGACGCGGCAGCTCCGGCAGAAGAGCATAAATAATAGGCCAGATGCGCTTTACCCTGTCAGAGATAGGCAGCGCCTAATAGCGCGACTGTCCACCGCTTAAAACGTATTGACAAGAATTTCGTTTTTATCTCCTGGGGAGGTACCATTATCTCTAACGGGGTTTATTACGAACGTTGCGCTAAGCGTAAAGGTTTTACCGTTATTGTCGGCGTTGACGAAGCCGGCCGCGGGCCTTTAGCAGGCCCGGTTGTTGTAGCGGCTGTATGTTTAAAAAGTTTTAAATTTAAGAATCGCGTTGATGATTCAAAGAAACTTACATCGTTACAACGCGAGAACGCGTTTTTTGAGATCATAAAAAAGTCGTATTTCGGCATCGGGGTGATGAACGAGACGGCTATTGACGCGGTCAATATATCAAATGCCGTGAAACTCGCTTTAGACAACGCGGTGATGCAATTGTTCAAACGCCTCAAAAAACCGCGGCCCTCTTTTAAAAATACAATATTGTTCCTAGATGGCAGGCTGTGTTCAAGCCTGGGCTATCCTTCCAAAGAGATCATCGGAGGGGACGGCCGTTCGCTTTCCATCGCGGCTGCCTCCATCATAGCCAAAGTTTTTCGTGACAGGATAATGTGTATTTTTGATAAAGTGCATCCTCAATATGGTTTTGGTGTTCATAAGGGTTACGGGACAAAGAAACACTTTGAGCGTCTCGCGCGTTTCGGCCTTTCTCCCATCCATAGGCGGACGTTCTGTAAAAAATTAGAGGCCCGATGACGGACAAAAAAGCGCTGGGCAAAGAAGGCGAAGATAAGGCTGTCTTGTATTTAAAAAATAACGGTTATCGTATAATAGAACGCAATTTCAGAAATAAGTTAGGTGAGATAGATGTCATAGCGCGGCACAAAGATTGCATCTGTTTTGTAGAAGTGCGCTCCAGGCAGGGTGGATCTTCGCATGGCGATGCCCTTGAGTCAGTAGGGCCGCTTAAGCAGATGCGATTATCAAAGCTTGCTGTTAGTTTTCTGAAGACAAGAGATCTCTGGGGCCAAAAAGCGCGCTTTGACGTTGTCTCCGTGTCTCTTTCTGACTGTATAGATAGCGTTGTTCTTATTAAAGACGCTTTTCCGGTAGCCGAGCGCTATAGCTTACAATGACCCTTAAACTTAAAGATATATCATTTGTCGCGAAGTCTCTTGGTATCCGCGGCTCGGAGATAGAGCCAAACGGCCGGCATAAAGCCAAAATAGGCCTTAATATCCTGGAGAGATTGAAGCGACGGAAAGATTCCAGGTATATACTGATAAGCGCTATTACACCTACCGCGTTAGGCGAAGGCAAGACTGTTACGACAATAGGCTTGTCCATGGCTTTGAACAGGCTGAAATATAAGTCAGCTTGTTCGTTAAGGCAGTCGTCTTTAGGACCGCTTTTCGGCGCGAAAGGCGGCGCTACCGGTGGAGGCGCTTCGCAGGTATTGCCGCAGGACGAAGTCAATTTTCATTTTACAGGGGATACGCACGCGGTGGGCACGGCCAATAATCTATTGGTCTCGTTCCTTGAAAATTCTATTTTCCACGCTAACAAGTTAGGCATTGACCCTGGGACTTTAACGCTTAAGAGGTGCCTGGATATAAGCGACAGGTCCTTGCGTCATATCAGGTATTTTTTGAAGGCAAACGGCCAGAAACGTGAGATCGAAACAGGATTTGAGATCACGGCCGCTTCTGAGGTAATGTCTTTAGTGGCCCTAAGCCGTGATTTTGGTGACATGCGTTCCAGGCTAAAGGCTATGTCAGTCGCGAGGACAACGCATAAAGGCCTCATAAGTGTTAAAGATCTGGAAGCTGATGGTATGATGGCCGCTGTTTTAAAAGACGCTATCAAGCCAAATCTCGTCCAGACGAGCGAGAATACGCCTTGTTTTATCCATACCGGACCGTTCGCTAATGTTTCAATAGGTTCAAGCTCTATTCTGGCTGACCGTATGGCGCTGGGTTTATGCGATTACGTAGTGACGGAGAGTGGTTTTGGGGCTGATTGCGGAGGTGAAAAATTTTTTGATATCAAGTGCAGATACAGCGGCTTTAAACCTGACGTCTGCGTTCTTGTTTGTTCTTTGAGGGGTTTAAAGGCCCAGAGTAATAAATTTAACGTAGTGCCGGGTAGGAAAATAGATCCCGCCATTTTTAAAGAAGACATTGAGGCGCTTTCTGAAGGCGCGGCCAATTTAAAAAAACAGATCCAGAACGTGCTTATATTCGGCGTTCCGGTGATAGTCTGTTTAAACGTTTTCGAAAGAGATACGGCAAAAGAACTGGAATTTATAGCCGCGAAAGCAAAAGAATTTGGCGCCGCTGATTGCGTGGAGAGCATGGCGTGGGCCTACGGGTCCAGAGGCGCTGTGGAGCTGGCTTCAAGCGTCGTGCGTTATACTCGCGCCCGCGGATCAAATTTTAAATTTCTTTATGAGGACGCGCTTTCCCTGAAAGGTAAGATAGAAGCTGTAGCTTCGCGAATATACGGCGCGTCAGGCGTTGATTATTCCGCGCAGGCTTGCGAAGGGTTGGATATTTTTTCAAGCGAAGGTTTCGCTCATTTGCCTGTCTGTATCGCGAAGACGCAATTTTCTCTTTCGCACGACGAGTCGCTTAAAGGCGCGCCTTCAAGGTTCAGGCTGCCTATTAATGACGTGCGGCTTTGCAGCGGCGCGGGTTTTATTTTAGCGCACGCTTCAACCATGCAGACTATGCCTGGCCTGCCCATAGAGCCCAGAGGTGAGCGCATTGACGTGAAAGCCACAGGTGAAGTCACAGGGTTGTCATGAGAGCACAAAGCTGGCATCTATCGAATGACGCAAAATCAATGCAAGCTTCTTTGCCCACGGAACTTTTTGCCGTCTGCTGCGGCTTAGGGCTCGCTCGTTTCGCCCGACATTGTGTCGGGCACTTCGCTTACCCTAATTCCCTGCCTGTCCGGCAGGCAGGCCTGCGGACCAAAGTGAGCTGAAGTGGCAAAATGTTCCTGATCGTGGGCTTAAAGGATCTTCCATTTCTTTTGCGTAACTCAATAATCTAATGTATATTAATTCGCCTATAAAAAAATATTTAAAAGATCTGGCGGCTAAAATGCCGGCACCAGGCGGTGGTTCTGCTGCCGCGCTTTCTTCGGCCTTGGCCGCGAGCCTGGTGTGTATGGCATCTCAATTTACACTGTCAAAAGAAAAATACGCCGTGTTCGCTCCGCGCGCGAAAAAAATACTCGCTGCGAGCTCTCGTATGCAGACGAAGTTAAGCGCGCTGTTGGATGAAGATGTGTCTGCTTATATGAATAAAGATATGAAAAAAGCCATAGAGGTGCCGGCTCAAGTGTGTTGTTTGTCTCTGGAGCTTATGGGGTTTGCAATTGAGCTTTTAGAGCGTGGTAATAAAAATCTTGCGACAGACGCCGGGTTAGCTGTATTATTGTCAGAGTCAGGTTTCCACGCGGGCATTTCTTATGTCAGGGTAAATTTGAAGTGTTTAAAAGAAAGGGCCTATAAGTATAGATACCTTTTAAAGAAGTTAAATGCTTATGCTAAAAAGATAAAAGTCTTGAGGAAAAAAGCGGAGGTTATAGTTGGCTATTCTTTTGGATGGTAAAAAGGTAGCGTGTGAGATCCGTGAGCGGATGAAGGATGAAATACAGTGCCTGCGTGAGAGGCATTCTAAAACGCCGCTTTTGGCCAGCGTTCAGATAGGTGAGAACGCGGCCTCCAGCGTTTATATAAAATCACAGGCCAGGGTAGCCGAGGATATGGGCATCGATTATCGGCTTCTTTCGCTGCCGCAGGATGTATCGAAGAGCGATCTGGCTCGCGAGATAGGGAAACTTAATACTGACCTCGGAGTGCACGGCATCATCGTGCAGGCCCCTTTGCCTCAGGGCTTAAGTATGCATGAGGTCATAGCTCTTGTGGATGCCAACAAAGATGCTGAAGGGGTACACCCGCAGAATTTAGGAAAAATAGTTTTAGGCCAGGCGAAGATAGCGCCGTGCACCGCGCAGGCCTGTATGGAGTTACTGCGCTATTATAAGATAAAGCTTCGCGGCAAAGAGACCGTCATCGTAGGCCATTCTGAAATAGTAGGCAAGCCTTTAAGCCTTATGCTGTTGAATGAATTCGCGACAACGACTGTCTGCCATATCGCGACTTCAGAGGCTGACAAACTTGTTGAACACATAGGGCGCGCGGATATCCTTATCGTGGCTGTGGGCAAGGCGCACCTTATCAAAGGTAGCTGGATAAAAAAAGGCGCTGTTGTCATTGATATCGGTATCAATAAGTTAGGAGACCGTATTATAGGAGACGTTGAGTTTGAAGCCGCTGAAAAAAGAGCTTCTTATATAACGCCTGTGCCAGGCGGTGTCGGGCCTATGACCGTCACTATGCTTATGAAGAATATGCTTGAGTTATTCGGTGAATTTTTATCCGTCAGATGACTTTCAGATAGGTAAATAAAAAGCACCTCACCGGATAGTTCCACCCCCGGGGTGGAACTATCCGGGGGTCAAAGGTTCTACCGTTCCACTTCCCGTTCCACACCGGGGGTGGAACTATTGGGTTAATGAATGACATTTAAAGAAAAATTAGATTCAGGCGCTAAGATCTTGACGACTGAAGTCGGGCCGCCCAAAGGCATATCGCTTGATAAGATCCTTGCTGAAATAGAGCCGTTAAGGGGCAGGGTTGACGCGGTGAACGCTACGGACATGCAGAGTTCTGTTGTGCGTATGGGTTCTTTTGCCGCGTGCGTTCTTTTAAAACAACGTGGTTTTGAACCCATCCTACAAGTCACCTGCCGCGACAGGAACAGGCTTGCCCTGCAGTCAGACATCATTTCGGCAGCTGCTTTAGATATTTGTAATATCCTCGCCCTTACAGGCGATCATCCGACATTAGGCGACCATCCTGAAGCTAAGCCTGTCTTTGACCTGGATTCTGTCCAGCTTTTAGAGGTCTTGCGCAGGCTCCAGACAGGCGAAGATATGAATGCTAACAAGTTATCAGAGCCTGTTCCGAAGTTTTGCGTGGGAGCCGTTGTCAATCCCGGGGCTGATCCATTGGAACTGGAGATCATAAAAATGGAGAAAAAGCTGGAAGCGGGTGTTGAGTTCTTTCAGACTCAGGCAGTCTATGATATCCGGGTATTTGAAAAATTTCTGGACGCCTCAAAACATCTTAAAACAAATATTCTGGCTGGTATTGTGCTTTTAAAGTCCGAGCGTATGGCGCGATACATGAATGAGAATGTGCCGGGTGTATCAGTCCCCGAGGGCATTATAGATGAGATGCGTCAGGCGCAGGACAAGAAAGCGAAGTGCGTTGAAATAGCCTCAAGGCTTATAATTGAGTTAAGGTCAATGTGCCGGGGAGTGCATATCATGCCCATTGGTTGGTATGGTGTCGTGCCGGCTGTATTGGACGCGATATGAAAAAAATTGTTATTATAGGTAACTCAGCCGCGGGCATTGCCGCTTCTGAGGTTATTAGGGAGATGGATAAAGAGAGCTCGGTCACCATCATCTCTGATGAGCCTTTTATGGCTTACGAGCGCCATAAGATATTAGGTTTTCTGGCAGGCAAAATAAAGGAGAGTGACCTTTTTTTCCGGGATCAGGATTTTTATAAGAATAACAGCCTGGACCTTATCGCAGGGCGCGAGGTAGTTGAGCTGAACTTAAATAAAAAAAAGGTAATTTTTAAGGACAGGGAATTCGTGGGATTTGATGAGCTGCTTATCGCCTCAGGAGCTAAAGTTTGTTTGCCTAAACTTCCTGGCGTCCAAAAAGAAGGCGTTGTTGCTTTAAACGGGTTAAGCGAATTAAAATATATCGTTGATAACCTGCCTATCGCGCATACGGTGATCATTGTCGGGCCGGGCCAGATAGCTGAGGAATTGGCGCGCGTCATCGCAGCTAAAAAGATAGACGTAAAATATTTAGGTGTAGTATTAGCGCCAATAGAAGGTGTGGATGTTATTTTTGATAATCCCATAATAGAGATATTGGGTGACAGCGATGCCAGGGCGGTGAGGCTGTCAACGCAGAAAGTTATTGGCGCTTCTTTGATAATATTTCCAAGGACAGGAAATGCTAATATTGACCTGGTAAAAGATACAGAGATAAAGGTAAACAAAGGTATTGTTGTTGATGACGCGATGCGCACGAATGTGCCTTTTGTGCTGGCCGCGGGTGATGTCTGCGAGTATCAGGATGAGAGTAAGCAAAAGGTGCGCGGCTGGGAGAGCGCGCAGAACGATGGTAAAATAGCAGGGAGAACGTTAACCCAGAAAGGGTAGGCCCTCCCAATACCATATAAGGGAAGGGCCTGAGGAGTATTCATGTCAGACATAGCAAAAATGGTTTCTGATACAACTGATAAACTTATTGGCATGGCGGATTCGGCTTTAGAGGATTCTATCCGCGCCAAAGGTGAAGGTTTCGCGATAGGTTTTGAAGGCACTGCTTCTTATCTGCCTTTGGTTTATGCCCTTTTGGGCCTTGAGGTCAAAGACTTAAAAGACGCACGGGCAGTCGTAGCTTTAGCTAAACAGATAGCAGCCGGCAAAGCTGTTCCCAATGGCTTAGTTGTTCCTTATATGGATGGCCTTTTAAGCAAGGGCCTTGCTGCACTATTAGTAGAAGAACTTTTGGCGTGCCTGACCATCGCGCCTCAGGAAGGATATCTTGGTTTTGTACCGGATACGGTATTGCGTTCTTTGGGAGTCCAGCTTGTTGATGGCCGCATAGCTGGTATAGCCGTCATTATAGGTAAGGCAAAAGATAGCGCTACAGCAGTTGAGATAATACGAGGTTTTCAGGAGAAGAACATAGTATCGCTTATTGTGGGTAATCAGGGTTCTATCAATATAAAAGATCAGTTAGTTGAAGCGGGTGTTGAGCTTGGCTTGGATAATTATATAGTTCCACTCGGCTCAGGTGAGCTTTCCAGTGTTTTTGCCGTTAACTTCGCCATTCGCGCGGCTCTTACTTTTGGCGGATGTAAAGGCGGGCAGTGGAAGGAGATCTTTAATTACACGCAGAACAGGGTGCCGGCTTTTGTCCTGGCCTTAGGCAAACTTGATGAAGTAATAGTTACTACGGGCCTGGGTGTTTTGAATCTAGGGTTTCCTATCATAACTGATATGGATGCTCCGCAAGTGGGTAAGATAGAGACAACAAAATATGAAGCCTTGGTCACTGAAAAGACAGTTTCAAAGATCGTTCCCCTCTGCGTAGAGACGCGCGGCATAAAGATAAAAGTGACGCGTTTGCCCATACCTGTTTTATACAGTCCGGCTTTTGAAGGCGAGCGCGTGCGCAGGGAAAATTTAAAAGTAGAGTTCGGAGGTAAATATTCAACTGCCTTTGAATTCCTTTGTTCACGCCCAATGGATAATGTCCGGGATGGCAAAATAGAGCTCATAGGGCCTGACATATCGGATACGGATAACAAAGCCATGCCTTTGGGTATCTTAGTAGAAGTATCATCAAGGAATTTCAATAAGGATTTTGAGCCTATTTTAGAGCGCCAGATCCACCGGTATCTTAATGAAGCCCAGGGCGTCATGCATATGGGCCAAAGAGAGATGGTGTGGTTGCGTATATCTCAGGAGGCTTATGTTAAGGGCCTAAGGCTTGAACATATTGGCATTATTATATACGCTATGCTCCATAGAGATTTTGGGGCTATTGTTGATAAGGCGCAGGTCACGCTTTTTACAAAAGAGCAAGACGTAGAGAAACATATTCAGGAAGCGCTTGTTTCGTTTGAGGCGCGCGACGAGCGCCTCAAAGGCATGGTTGATGAGAACGTGGATACTTTTTATAGCTGCGCCTTGTGCCAGTCTTTCGCGCCTAATCATCTTTGTATCATAACGCCAGAACGTTTAGGGCTATGCGGCGCATATTCCTGGCTTGACGCCAAGGCAGCTTACGAGATAACGCCAAGCGGCGGCAATCAACCAATTAAAAAAGGCGTTTGCCTGCAAGAGACGACAGGCCAGTGGAAGAATATAAATGATTATATTTTTGAGAAATCTAATAAGACTATATCTGAAGTCAGCATGTATTCATTACTTGTTTCGCCGCAATCCAGCTGTGGTTGTTTTGAATGTATTGTAGCTGTTATACCGGAAGTCAACGGCGTCATGGTCGTCAATCGTGATCATGGCGGTATGACACCGTTAGGCATGACATTCACTCAGCTGGCTGGTTCTGTAGGGGGAGGCGTTCAGACACCGGGTTTTATTGGAGTCGGCAAACTCTATATCAGTAGCAAGAAATTCATTTCTGCTGAAGGCGGGTTAGCCAGGATAGTCTGGATGCCAAAAGACTTAAAAGAGGCGCTTAAGGGCAGGATAGAAGAGCGAGCCAAGGAATTGGGCCTGGTTGATTTTTATGAAAGGATCGCGGATGAGACTAACGCGCCCACCCTTGAAGAATTGACCGCGTTTTTGGATAAAAAGGCTCATCCCGCTTTAAAAATGCCGGCGTTGATATAATCCTTGCGCAGCCCCAGGCAGCAAAATATTTCTTGATATTTTATCGAAAATGTAATATTCTAAATCAAATAGGTAAATGAAAAAAATCACGCCTTTTTTTCCAGCTTTAACAATCATTTTCTTTCTCGTTTCTCCTTCTTTTGCCCAGGGTTCAGCCGAGACTAAAAAGATGGCGATGGAATATCGCGATTGTGGTTTAAAAGCGCAAAAGGGCGGAGATCCGGAGACAGCGCTCGTTTATTTCCAAAAGGCCATGGAGTTGGATCCGTCATTAGCCGTAGCCTACAATGACGCCGGTGTCATCTATGAATCAAAAGGCTGGAACGACAGGGCAAAGCAAGCGTACGGTAAAGCAATTGATTTAGACCCCACGTTAGCCAGCCCATATTATAATCTGGGAAGTATCTATGAGAAAGAGGGCAATCTGGAAAAAGCCGCTTTTTATTTTAAAAAGAGGGTTTTGATAGGCGATTGGAACGATGAATGGACGGAAAAAGCCAGGCAAGAGCTAAAGGCCCTGGGCGTAAGCGACCCGGAAGTACGGGAAGATTTTCTTGACCAGCATTTAGCCAGTTTAGATGCAAGCGGGGCCATCACCGGTAACCCAAAAGGCAATGACCTAGACCCCAGGAAACGCAAACGCGACGCGCAATTGCATCTTTTTCGCGGCAAACAACTTTTATATATGGGCCAGTATCCCGAGGCCTTGTCAGAACTCGGTATGGCATCGGTCTTAGACCCAAAGAACAAAGAGATCCAAAAGACACAAGAAGATATCCAGCATAAAGCCCTGATGAATTAGAACCTCATAAGTGATCACTCACCTATTAATAATCCATCGTTAAACATTGCTCCATGATAGATGCTAAGTTATGCCTCATTGACGCCAATTCACTTTTTTATAGGGCGTTCTTTGCCATTAAATCCCAGCTTACGACTTCTGCCGGCCAGCCGACGAATGCTGTTTTCGGTTTCGTCAAGATGGTCAATAAGATATTAGGAGAATTAGAGCCTCAGTATTTAGCTGTATGTTTTG
>Ga0051987_10000208_pt1 | contig 32011 bp, 28 predicted proteins | sample CryGey08umfilter_2_FD_58083 | JGI IMG/M metagenome (GOLD analysis project Ga0051987, IMG submission 58083) | Groundwater microbial communities from aquifer in Utah, USA - Crystal Geyser 4/10/14 0.8 um filter | ecosystem: Environmental > Aquatic > Deep subsurface > Groundwater | place: USA: Utah... | reverse complement strand
TGCTAAAATATAAACTTAATGCAGCTTCGAAATAAATTATTTAATGTAAATTTAGGAATTATTTTAGTTTTAGCATTGCTTCTAAGAATTATTATTTTTAACACGCATCTTGCCGATCCGAATTTTTCGATTCAGCAGGATGATTACCTTGGATATGCATATGCACTTAAAGACGGTACTATTAATGCTGCTGCTTTTTCTCCCCACGAAATGAGGCTTTTCCCTGGGTTTCCAATTGCAATTGTCTCTTTATCCACATTTTTAAATCCTGTTACATCTTCTGTACTTATTTCTATCTTTAGTTCAATTTTTGCCATATATCTAATTTTTCTTTTAACCAAAAGCCTAAAAACTACCGCTTTTTTTGCATTTTTTCCGCCAATTTGGGTTATGCAAGGCACAAAAATTTCAACCGAACCGCTTACAACCGCTTTTCTGCTTCTTGGGTTTTATTTCTATCTTAAAAAAAAACCATTTTGGTCTGGAATCATCCTAGGTCTCTCTTTTAATGTTAGGATTATTTCTTTCTGTCTACTCGCAGCCATAATCGGCTTTTCTTTGGTTAGAAAGAGATTTAACGAAGCTAAACGACTAATTCTTGGGTTTATTCCTATCTTCTTAGGACTATTTATTTACAATTATTTTATATTTGGAGAAAGCGGTATTTTTAAACAATTCGTTAATCTGAGCGGAAATTATAACGGCTTAAAGATTGGACTTTTTCAAATTATCGACGATTTACCCAGAACTCTTGCCTGGCATCAATACCGGATTTTTGCTTCAGGTAGCTTTTATATTATTTTTATAGCCTTAGGTCTATATCTACTTTATAAAAAAAGGCATAATTCAAGACTAATAAAAATTTGTCTTTTATGGAGTGTTTTTTCTGTTGTTTTTGTACTCTCTTTAAGTCCTACGCCTCTACTTGAAGATTTTGCCAGATATTTAACCCCAATTATGCCTGCCATCGCAATTGCTTTTACATATAAAGGAGATAAAAAAGATGAAAGATAAATTTAATTCCGGTAATTGTTTTTAACTTTGATTTTCCCCATCCTCTGGCATTTTCCCTGGTTGGAATTTCCAGGAGTCTTACCGAGTTTTTTAAAGCTTTAACCACCATTTCCTGCTCTATGCAAAAATCGTTTGCCTTTAAATCCAAATCTTTTACCGATGATTTTTTAACTGCCCTAAAACTATAAAGGATGTCGGATAAACCGGTTTTAAACCTTTTATTAACCATATAGGCTAAAAAGTCCGCTCCTCCGGAACGCAAAATTCCGGTAAAACTCATGTTAAGATCAAAACTTCCGCCGGTTCTGCGTGACCCAATTACAATATCCGCCTTACCTCCAAGAATTGGCAAGACAAGCTTTGGAATGTCGGAAGCTCTGTGAGACCCATCTGCATCAAAAAGGACAACGATTTCGTTTTTTGCTTTTTTAAGCCCTAATTTGACCGCATCCCCTCTGCCAAGTTTGTGGTCTAAAATAAATTTTGCCTGATTTTCCAAAGCAATTTTCTTACTGCCATCATTTGAATGACCATCCACGATAATAATCTCATCTGCGTATTTTTTTATTGATTTTAAAATTCCTGCAAGCCCCTCTGCTTCGTTTTTTGCAGGTATGACAATACTAACCTTTGATTTGTTATATAACATAGAAAATATATACCATTTAGCTTAGGTTTTGTAAAGAAGACGTGAGTTTAAATGTATATGGAATCTATGTTTTTCTTTATTTTATGGATAAGCATTTAAATTTATTTTTTTATAGAAGTGGTCGAGAGGCAGTCTAATAGTTCGAACTGTTAAATTAACGTAGTTTAATGATTCAAATCATTGAACTAAGCAAAAAAAGAACGTATGTTTTTATTAAAAATGGAGAATCTATTAGATATTGATTTTGATACTCATAGTAAAAATCACGCTATAATTGCTATTTCCAAATAGCGTGATTTTGAGGAAAAATTTTTGGTTCAATGCCCATAACATTATTTAATTTTCCTTATACTCTACATATCTCAGCGATCTTTTCATCTGTTATATTCAAAAAGGGTTTTTATTCTTTCTTGTTGATGTTATATCGAATCCCAAATTTTTTTTAAATTGTCTAGGATTTTCTGTCATAATAACATTAATATTATGTCACAGTATAAGATTATAAAAATTACAATATGAGGATTTTAGATTCTGATTTCGATGTTGACACCCGCTGGGAGTTCCAGATGAGTTAGGGAATCAATGGTTTTATCGGTTGGCTTTAAAATATCAATTAATCTTTTGTGAGTTTTAATTTGAAAATGATCTCTCGCATTTTTATCTACAAAAGGTGATTTGTTAACCGCAAACACCGATCTTTTACTTGGAAGGGGGATTGGACCCACAACTTTAGCTCCGGTCCTAATGGCCGTATCTAAAATTTGTTGACACGTAGAGTCGATTACCCTTGCATCATAACTTTTTAAACGTACTCTTATTCTTCCCTTTGGCATTTAATTAAGTAGTTAGTAAGTGGATTAAGCAATTATTTTAGTAATTACTCCTGCCCCAACTGTTTTTCCGCCTTCACGGATAGCAAATCTTAAACCTTCCTCTAGGGCAATTGGGGAAATAAGTTTTGCTGTCATTTTCGTACTGTCTCCCGGCATTACCATTTCCACTCCTTGTGGAAGGGTAACTTCTCCCGTTACATCTGTTGTTCTAATATAAAATTGTGGTCTATAACCATTAAAAAAGGGTGTGTGTCTTCCACCTTCTTCTTTAGCTAGGACATAAATTTCTGCTTCGAATTCCTTGTGAGGCGTAATTGATCCCGGTTTTGCAATAACTTGTCCACGCTCTACATCTGCCTTTTCAATTCCTCGAAGCAAAAGACCGACATTATCTCCTGCCTGACCATCCTCAAGCTGCTTTCTAAACATCTCAACTCCTGTGACTACGGTTGATTTTGTAGCTTTAATTCCGACGATTTCGAGTGTTTCATTTATCTTAACCTTGCCTCTTTCAATTCTTCCGGTTACAACTGTTCCTCTACCTTTAATGGAAAATACGTCTTCAACAGGCATAAGGAATGGTTTTTCAATATCTCTTACTGGGGTTGGGATATATTCATCAACTTTTGCCATTAAATCCAGAATCGCTTTTTCACTTGTAGCTTCTCCCTCCAACGCTTTAAGAGCAGATCCACGGATAATTGGTACAGTTTCTCCCGGATATTTATATTTTGTGAGAAGTTCTCTAACTTCCATTTCCACTAAGTCCAAAAGCTCTTCGTCTTGAACCATATCGCATTTGTTAAGAAAAACTACGATTGCCGGTACTCCAACCTGATATGCCAAAAGAATGTGCTCTCTTGTTTGTGGCATTGGACCGTCCGGAGCCGAAACAACCAAAATTGCTCCGTCCATTTGGGCTGCTCCTGTAATCATATTTTTAATGTAATCTGCGTGTCCTGGAGCATCTATATGAGCATAATGTCTTTTTTCTGTTTCGTATTCAATGTGGGAGATGTTAATCGTTACTCCTCTTGCTTTTTCTTCTGGAGCGTTGTCTATATCTTCATATTTCATTGCTTTTGCTCCACCCGTTTTTGACAAAACGGTAGCAATAGCTGCAGTTAAAGTAGTCTTACCATGATCTACGTGACCGATGGTTCCGATGTTTACATGTGGTTTAGTTCTCTGAAATGTATCTGCCATAAACTCAAAAAAAAACAACCCGCTTTAAAGGTTAAATATAATATACAATACTTTTATTCTCCCGTCAAGAGGGAAAATACAATTATTTTTTAAATTCTTTTACTTCGCCCAAATTAACTTTATCTATATCTATTGATCTAATTAGAAACGCAAAATTAGAATACAACCCCTCTTCGTTGGGAATGATATTAAAATCCGTAGCTTCAACGGGAATCTGAACTAATTCTTCTTCTATCTCAGCTTCTACAACAAACCAAACTCCGGATATTTCTTGACCTAGGTATGGAAATGGTCCCGGCTCTGAAACTGCTGTAACCTCAGGCACTTTCTTACCGTCATAGAAAGGGATATATTTTTGACCAATTTTTATTTCCGACAACTTCGTTATCTGAAAGGGCGTAAATATTTTTCTTCTTCTAGAAAAACCATCTTTATCTGCAAAATTTGCTTTAACTATCTCTCCCATATTTAAAAGAATCTCTTTCCTGTTAATAAGACTAAAACTACTGCAACCGTAATTCCAAAACCGGCAATCGAAAATCCAATTCCCAGCCACACAAAAAATTGAGAATAATCAAAATTCTTCTTCATGCTCCAAGAATCTCAAATGAGAGTTAAAAAGTCAATTTAAACTTTAACTATACAATTAACTTAAAAAAATTAAATTTGCATCTCTTCCAAATCCGGAGGTGGAGGATCATACATAAGAGGATCAATCCAAACTAAACTTCCATCATTTTTTTCAATGAGATTGATAGGTTTAATACTTCTATACCCATCTACCCCTATATTATCCCACAGGGAATTTTTTAGAGAATTCTGTTCGTCGATATATGTCTTTACCATGTCTAAAGCTGCCAAAGTCCTCACTTTGATTTTTCCGGAATTAGGACGATCACCCTCCTCAAACTTAACACCACACACCTGTCCTGTGGCGAATAAAAAAGTAGGCATAAAAATTCCTAATTTTGCAAGATTATCCCCTAAATCATAATCTATTGCTTGAACCTGCAACATCTCGTTAAAATATGGCTGAACAACAGGAGGTCCAAAGTCATCCATTAGTTCAGTTTGGATTTTTTTTACTACAATTTTTTTTCTTCCTGTCTCGAGAACAAAAATTTTAGACTGGTTCCCATCTTTTTCATAGCGCCTTTTAAGATATTTCTGTCCTCCCAAATCAGAGGATACTGCTTTACCCTTACTTCCTTTTTTATCTGATATTTCATTATCTATTATTACCTGTTCCATTGCTCTAAGAATTCCTTTGTTTACATGCAAAAAATCTTCCCCTTCTCCGGAAATAAGGACTGCTGCTTTAACCGAATCTCCTTCCCTATCTAAATAGGCTAGTCCATTCCCGGAGCTAATTACTCTATTCCCAAATCTATCTCTTGGATAACCATCGGATAAATCCATGGGAGAAAAATGCTTTATAGAAGCATTCGTGTCTCTGAAAAGTTCAAAATGAACAGACCTCCTGGATAATCGCGTTTCGGGAGTTAACATAAGCGCATATTATAAATTAAATTACTACCTATTGCAAAAACAAATTAGATCTTTTTTATTAACTTTCCGTAAGAAAGGATTAAAAATGCCAGAACAGCCATTATGGAACCATAATAAAAAGTTGCCGAAGGATTAAATTGGCTCCAGATTAATCCTCCTACAAAAGAAGCAAAAAACGCACAAATTGCCGTTCCCATCTGGTATAAGCCAAAATAAGTTCCTGATTCTTTTTCTGTGACAAATTCCGAGATATATGCCTTAGAAATTCCATCTGTAAAAGCAATGTAAATCCCGTAAATCGGAAAAAGTGCCCAAATGAAAACCGGACTTTTAATAATTCCAAACCCAAAATAAACGGCGGCAAAAACCAAAAGTCCGATTGCAAAAACTTTTCTTGCTCCTATTTTGTCTGCAAGAGATCCGGCCGGTGTAGAAAAAATTGTTTGCGAAAGATTATATAAAACATATGTTAAGGTAACTAAAATTGTGGTTAACCCTAAATTCTGGGCGCGCAAAATTAAAAATGCGTCCGAACTATTTCCCAAAGCAAAAATCAAGCTAACGATTAGAAAAAATTTGTATTTTGGATTTAAATTTTTCCATTTAAAACTAAATTTAAATTTTTCATCCTCTTCTTTTTTCTTTTCGCGAACAAATAGTATTAAAAGCAAAACTCCAATTGCGGAAGGGATAAAGGCAATAAAAAATACGGATCTGATATTTTCTTTAAATGAATAAAGAAGAATTAATGCCAAAAGTGGTCCTAAAACCGCTCCTAAGGAATCAAATGTCCGATGAAAACCAAATATATAGCCTTTATTTTGGGGCGTTGCATTCTGAAGCAAAAGTGAATCCCTGGCAGATGTTCTAACTCCTTTTCCAAGTCTATCTATAAACCTGGCAAATAGAACAAACGGCCATGAATAGGCAAGTCCAATTAGAAGTTTCGAGATTGACCCCAATCCATATCCCAAAACAACAAACGGTTTTCTTTTTTGGATTTTATCCGAAAAATAACCTGAGATAAATTTCATTATACTTGCGGTAGCTTCGGCAAATCCTTCGATCAAACCGATTATAGAAACAGGAACATAAAGAACAGATGTGAGAAAAATCGGCACAATGGGGTAAATCATTTCCGAGGCGATATCGTTAAAAAAACTAACAACTCCTAAAATCCAAACATTTTTGGGAATTTTCTTAGACATCGTACTCTCCTTTAGAAATTTTCTTAGTTAAAGTTCCGGGAATTAAATTAAAAGCTTTTCTCTTTTCTTTTTCATAAATGCTCAAATTGCCGATTAAGCTTGAACATTTTAAGCAGACTAATAATTTTGAGCTAATTAGTTCATCCGGAGCTAAAATTCTATCCAGATAAAGTCTTTTTAAAATTCCTGGTCCGTCTTTTTGATAAAGAAGAAGATGATTTTTACACTTTGTGCAATAAAGATCTAAGAAATGTGAGGTTCCTCCTCTTGTCTTTCTATATTTATCTCTTTTAAATTTAAATTTTTTAATTTCCATCTATTATTTCTTAACATATTTTAGCCAAAAACTCTTAATATACGGAAGGGTTAATGTGGAAAGGAAAAATCCAAATGCCGGAACAATTGCGTTAAACCAAGGTCTATCTATATTTATTGCGTTCAAATAAAAACCAATAGAAAGATATGTAAATGTAATTAGCAAGGCTTTTCTTACAAGACTTGTTTCCCATGCTTTATCTGTCTCAACTTTTTTGTTGCGGTCTTCAATATTTTTTAATCTTTTTTCTAAATCCTCAAAATTAGACATCTCAGAGATTATAACAAATAGTTATTGTTTGGGGATAGTATTGCCGATAAAAATCTTTGAAATTTTAAAATTTTTTTTAAATTCTAAGGTATTTATTCTTCGGATAAAAGAGAGGAGAGAAATTAATAAAAACATAATCGCTCCAAAGAATAAGGCTGTTATTAGCATCATATAAACAGATCCTGAAAACATCCAAGTTAAAGCATATACCCAAACAAAAGAAGAACTTTGCAGTATAAAAACTACAAACATCAAAACTGCGGCTATTGCAAGGAATATGTAGTGAGCCATAGATTTCTTCTTAAAAAATGAGACCGCCAAGCGGTCTTAAATTTATAGCTTAATTCCATGCCTAAATACGTTTTATACATAATTTGCCAAAAAAATTTAAAATTCAATAATAAATTCGCAAAATTTTTAGTACCCAATTATATTAATACCAAATTCTTGTAGTTCTTTGCAAAGGGCAAAAATGGGAAGACCAACTACATTAAAGAAATCTCCTTCAACTTTCTCTATAAACATTCCTGCTTTTTCCTGAATCGCATATGCACCTGCCTTGCCCATTGGCTCTTTTGATTTTACGTATACATTTATCTCTTTTTCCGTAAGCTCTTTAAAGAAAACTCTTGATGAAACTGATTTTGTTAAAGACTTATTTGTTTTACTATCTAAAATTGTAAAACCTGTTATAACCGTATGTTTTTGTCCACTTAATCTTTTTAAAATTTCTTTAGCATTTTTTAAAGACTTAGGCTTACCGATTATTTTACCTTTAAATATAACTATTGAATCTGCTCCGATTATTATTGCGTCCTTGTATATTTCGGCTACTTTTTTTGCTTTTTCCCTGGAAAGGTTCCCGGCATACTTCTTTGGAAATGAAATGGAAATTAAATTTTCGTTAACATCACTTGGAACAATTTTAAACTTTAATCCGATATTTTCTAAAAGCTGCTTTCTTCGAGGTGATTTTGAAGCTAAAATAATTTGTCTTTTCATTTTAAAAATCATAAAAGTCAAATACTTGGATATCAAATGCTAGAGAGAATTTTTTACTATTTTTACAAAAGAATTTAGAACATCTTTTTTTGACTTTGAGCCAAATTTTAGTACAGTCAGTTCATCTTTTTCTACTCCGTCAGGCAGTTCCTCGCCTATTAAAAGTGCTTTTAATAAAGATTGTGTTATGGGAATTGAATCGGAATTTATAGAGCTATAAAACAAACCATATTCGCGTCTTCCCTCAAAATCATGGAGTCCATAAGTTATTGCGGGATTATTTTCATCGTCTAGCCCAATCGTTCTGTTAGAAACATTATCTTCATGGGTTAAAAAGGGCAAGACGGAAGATGACAATGCCTTAATAAACATCAGAAGAGTTTTTGATTGAATTAAAGGATCTTCATCAATTGTCTCCGCATTTATATCCTTATCTAGTATGTTTTCGGAAATCAATAATTGTCTCCGAGCTTCCAAAGAAACGCTTTTAAAATCTGTGCCAAAATTATTTTCCTTTTTCCAATCGTAAATTTTTGATACTAAGAATTCTTGCATATTTTTGAAGATTTAATTGACAACTTATTTCTGAGTAAACTTTATTCTTTCGGCAAGTATCAAAGCCCGCTCAATATTAGAAAGGTGAGTATTAACCGCAATTTGAGCTCGCTTCATTTCTTTTAAATCGTGCTTCGTTATCTCCGGTCTTACAAAAAGATGAGTCATTTGCGACACTGTTAGAGGAAATAATCGCGCGGCAAATCTTGCAACATGTGCTGTTTCGTGAGTTATGGCTGCATTTAATACTTCTTTACTTACTTGAATACCATCTTTTTTTTGTTCAGTTAGATAATCCCTCCAATGATGCCAGACTACCGGACCATCAATTGCAAAATTTTCTTCTACTAATGCTATTTCATTTCCAAACTTTTGCATCCACTCTGTTTCATACCCTGGTTCTGAAATTCTTTTTAAAAATCCTGTTACTTCCCTTGTAATTGCATCATCTGAAACTGGACAAAAGATAATCCTTTCTAAAGGTTTTTGTACTGCTTCATTTAACGATACTTGTGCTGATCTTTCTGTATTATTCATAATTTTTTTGTTTCCGGAGGAACCTTATTCAACTCTTCCCGTAAACGTAGATTTCGCAAGCATTTGGACAACAATATTTTGTGGAACATCCTCGTAGTGTGAAGGTTCCATATAATAACTTGCTCTACCTTGTGACATAGAGCGAAGTATCGTTGCATAACCGGATAACTCTGCTAAAGGTACCATTGCTAAAATAACTGTTGCTTTTCCTTTTTCTTCCGTTCCCATAATCTGAGCTCTTTTGGAAGAAAGGTCTCCGATTATATCTCCCATAAATTCTCCCGGGGTAGTTACTTCAACCTTCATTATTGGCTCAAGTAAAGTTAGCTGGGCTTTTCTACACGCAGCTTGTAGTGCCTGGCTTGCAGCAATCTTAAAGGCAACGTCTGAGGAATCAACTTCGTGAAAAGATCCATCATAGACTGTTACGTTCATATCTACCATTGGATAGCCAAGTAAAATTCCATTTTCCATTGTTTCTTTGACTCCCTTTTGAATTGAGGTAATAAATTCCGCCGGAATTGCTCCTCCTTTAATAGCATTTATAAATTCGTAACCTTCTCCCCTTGGTTTTGGCTCTACCCTAAGAAAACAATGTCCATATTGACCTCTTCCTCCGGATTGTCTAATATATTTTCCTTCTCCCTCTGCTTGAATTTTAACTGTTTCTTTGTAGGCAACCTGCGGCGCTCCAACATTAGCCATAACCCCAAATTCCCTCTTCATTCTATCAACCATAATCTCAAGTTGTAGTTCTCCCATTCCCGAAATAATGGTCTGACCTGTTTCATGGTTAGTCTTAATCGAAAAAGTTGGATCTTCTTCCGAAAGCCTCTTTAAGGAAAATCCTAATTTCTCCTGATCTGCTTTAGTTTTTGGCTCAATTGCCAAAGAAATAACAGGCTCCGGAAAAGTAATTTGTTCAAGAATAATTGGTTTTTTATCTTCGGTTAAAGTATCTCCCGTACCTGTATTTTTAAAACCGACTAAGGCAACTATTTCTCCTGAATATGCTTCTTTAACTTCTTCTCTATGGTTTGCATGCATAAGAAGAATTCTTCCGACCCTTTCCTGATTGTTTTTGTTGCCATTAAAAATATATGAACCTGCAGCAACTTTTCCGGAATAAACCCTAAAGTAAGTTAATTTTCCAACGTGTGGATCAATTTGGATTTTAAATGCAAGTCCTGCAAAAGGTTCGCTAGGATCAGGTTTTCTTTCTTCTACTTCGCCTGTTTTTGGATTTATTCCCTTAACCGCTCCAACGTCCAGAGGAGACGGAAGATAATCTATAACCGCATCCAGAAGTGGCTGAACTCCTTTGTTCCTAAGAGAAGATCCTGCATATATTGGAACTAACCTATAAGCAATAACTGCTCTTCTTAAACCTGCTTTTAATTCCTCTATAGACATTTCTTCTCCATTTAAATATTTTTCCATTAGAACATCATCATTTTCAGCGATTTTTTCAACTAATTTATGTCTATATTCCTCAACTTGATCTTTCATCTCGGCAGGAATTTCATCGGAAACTTTAAATTCTGCACCTAATTGATCCGAACCCCAAATAATTGCTTTTTTGGTTAAAAGATCTACAGTTCCTATAAAACTTGACTCCACACCAATTGGTAACACCATAATTGCAGGATTTGCACCAAGCCTATCTTCTATGCTTTTTACGGTCGCTAAAAAGTCCGCTCCAAGCTTATCCATTTTATTTACAAAGCAAATCCTTGGAACATTATATTTATCTGCTTGTCTCCAAACTGTTTCCGATTGAGACTGAACTCCCTCCTCCGCATCAAGAACAGTTATTCCGCCATCCAAAACACGCAAAGATCTCTCTACCTCGGCTGTGAAATCTACATGCCCGGGAGTATCAATGATATTTATTCTGTAGTTTTTCCAAAATGCGGTAGTTGCGGCCGAAACGATAGTAATTCCCCGTTCTTTTTCTTGATCCATCCAATCCATTTGAGTATTTCCATCGTCAATATCCCCAATTTTATAGGTTTTTCCGGTGTAAAAAAGAATACGCTCGGTTGTCGTGGTTTTACCCGCATCAATATGCGCTATTATTCCAATGTTTCTAATTTTATCTAATTCGAAATGTCTTTGTGTGTCTAACATAATTTAATCCAAAAAAATCCTCCTCCCCAAAGGAAGCTATATGTAGTATAGCATAATCTCTAAGAGACTGCCACTCCTATTGAAGATTTAATTGCTTGCCCCTATTCCTATTTTAATTAATTTTTGATTTACTTTCTCTCTAAATTTTTGCTCAATTTCTTCATAGTGAGGATTTTGATTTGGCCATTTCTCATTTTTGTTTAAACTAAAATCAAATATTACTAATCCTTCTTCCTTTTTTGCGGATAACTTTACTGCTCCAATTGCGGTTGGCAACTCAAGAGAAAGAGTATCTCTTCCAAATTTGATTTCATGTTTTATTCTGTCACTGCTAAATATCCACATGTTTGGTATTAAGGATCCTGTAACCAAAGTGTATGTATCTGTTACTATTTCCACAATTTCATCCGTTAAATCTTCCGGGTTTACTCCAATAACATAGCCTGTGGGAATATTTTCTGTTGTTTTTATGTAAACTGAACGCAATGACGGTGTCATTTCAGGATTTGTCATAGTAAAAATCAGGACAAATCCTGTTTTAAAATCTAAAGTGGCTAAATGCTCTATTCGCCTCGGCCATTCTGTGGGCCGTATCTCTCTTTTTTACTGCAGCACCTTGATTTTCTACCGCATCTTTAAGCTCTGCAGCAAGTTTTGCAGCAAAAGATTTATAATCCTTGTTTGATCTTGCTCTTGCAGCCTCAATTATCCAACGAACAGAAAGAGAAATCCTTCTTTCTCCCCTTACTTCCATTGGCACTTGGTAGTTTGCTCCACCAACTCTTTTTGCTTTTACTTCTTGCCTTGGACCAACGTTTTGGATAGCCTTTTCAAAAGTTTCCAGAGCATTTTGACCGTTCTTTTCCATTAAGTCAAAAGCTTCATAAAGGACTTTTTCTGCTGTTGTTTTTTTGCCGTCCTTCATTAGTTTATTAATGAATTTAGCAACCATTAAATTATTATGAATTCTATCTGTGCTTATTTGTCTTTTTGTAACTTTCTTATGTCTCATATTAGGCTGCTCCTGCAACTACTCTCTTACCACTTTCCTCTCTTTTTGTTCCGTATTTACTACGCGAAGTTTTTCTGCCGTCCACTCCTGCTAAATCGAACTTTCCTCTTACAATATGATATTTTACTCCTGGCAAGTCCTTAACTCTTCCTCCTCTAACCAGAACAATACCGTGCTCGGAAAGAGCATGTCCCACCCCTTGAATATATGCCGTAACTTCCATTCTATTAGAAAGCCTTACTCTTGCAACTTTTCTAAGCGCCGAATTTGGTTTCTTAGGTGTCATTGTTTTAACCAAAGTAACAACTCCTCTTTTTTGAGGCGAATCAATGTTTGTATAAACCCTATCTTTGGCATTAAAAAGACGTCGCATCGCTGTTGAGCGTGTCTTTTTTATTTTCTTACTTCTTCCTTTTTTTGACAATTGTGATAATGTTGGCATAATCTTTAAATTGAAAATTGAAAATTGAAAATTGAAAATTGCACTGTATTATACCTCTTCTATAGCCTTTCCTTCAACCGGAATAAGCCTTCCTATAATTACGTTTTCTTTTAGTCCAATTAGCTTGTCTTCCGCACCTTCTAAAGCTGCTTCCGTTAAAACTTTTGTCGTTTCCTGAAAAGAAGCTGCAGAAAGCCATGAATCAGAGAATAAAGACGATTTAGTAATTCCAAGTAGAGCCTGTCTTGCAGTCCCCGGCTCTCCACCCTGAGAAAGAACCTCTGCGTTAATTTCATCAAACCTGGTTTTCGTTACAAAATCTCCAGGTACTAACGCTGTATCCCCAACTGTTTCTACAATAACCTTATCCGACATTTTTCTAAGAATTACTTCAAAATGTTTATCATTAATAGTAATTCCTTGAGATTCATAAACTTTTTGAGCTTCATTTATAACATATCTCTGTGCCTCTCTTAACCCATTAATTTTTATTACTTCTTTAGGATCTAGATAGCCCTGTGCAAGCTGAGTGCCAATTTGAATTTCTTGTCCGTCATTAACGGTTATTGTTGCCGAAGCAGGAACAAAGTATTCTTTTTCTTCTACAGGTTTAGTTCTGGAATTTTTGATTGTTAGGAGATATCCCTCGTCTGTTGTTTCGATTTTGATTTTTCCGGAAATCTCCGAAATAGGAGAAAGATTTTTAGGAGTTCTCATTTCGAAAAGTTCTTCTACTCTCGGTAAACCCTGGGTAACGTCACTCATTACAACTCCTCCAAAATGCCTAACCCTCATAGTAAGCTGAGTTCCAGGTTCTCCGATTGACTGTGCCGCAATTACTCCAACAGGTACACCTGTCTGCACAATTCTTTTATTACTAAAGTCAATTCCATAACATTTTGCACAGATTCCATATTCCAAGCCACAGGTAAGAGGAGATCTTATTAAGGCTTCCACTACCTCGCCACTAATTACTTGTTTGGCTTTTTCCACAGTAATCTCTTCGCCTTCTTTAACAATTTCTTTCTTGGTAGTTTTGGAAACAATTCTTGCAGCCGCAAATCTGCCGGTAATTCTATCTGTAAAAGATGCCGTTCTTCCTTCTTCGTGGGCAACTACTATAATTCCCTCTTTAGTCTCGCAATCTTCGTCTTTAATGATTACATCGTGGGAAACGTCAACCAAACGTCGGGTTAAGTAACCTGCGTTTGCTGTTTTTAGAGCAGAATCTGTAAGCCCTTTTCTGGATCCTCTCGCAGAAGCGACATATTCAAAAATTGAAAGACCTTCACGGAAATTAGATTTAATTGGCAGTTCAACGATCTTTCCGAGCGGATCAAGAAGAAGTCCTCTCATTGCGGAGAGCTGTTTTAGCTGTTCTTTTCCCGCTCTTGCCCCTTCGGAATCAATAATCGTTCTAATAACATTTTCCGCTTTAAGATTGTTCCAAGTAAGATCTGCAATTTTATCCGTAGTTTTTTGCCATACTTCGTTTGAAAGTCTTTTCTTTTCTTCATTTGTAATAAGTCCTTCCTGGTACTGATCCTCAATTTTTGTAACTTTTTTCTCCGATTCTTTTATAAGATCATTTTTTTGGGGAACTTCCTCGTTATCAAATACCGATACCGATATTCCCGATACGGTAGCTCCATAAAACCCTAGAGATTTTATTCCATCTATTAAGCTTGCAACTTCTGCTTCGGAAATTAATTGGATTGCGACAGTAATAATTTTTTTAATTCCAGATGCTTTTATAGCCTCATTCATAAAACCTAAAATTTCCGGAAGTTTTTCGTTGAACATTATTCTTCCCAGTGAAGTCTCAAGAATTTCATTACCCACTCTTACTTTAATTGGTTCTCTCAATTTTATTTTTTCAAATGAATGAGCTAAATAGACTTCGTTGAAGCTGGAAAACTCTGTCCCGTTTTCTTTTTTTAATAGTTCATCTAATGTTGTTAAGTAAAAAATTCCGACTGCCATTTCTTTGTTTGGAAGTGTAATTGGGCTTCCGTCTGCAGGCTTAAGCAAATTGTGGCTTGGCATCATTAGCTTAATTGCTTCTTCTTGTGCTTTTGCAGAAAGCGGGATGTGCACAGCCATTTGGTCTCCGTCGAAATCGGCATTATAACCTGCACAAACACAAGGATGTAAGGCAATTGCCGCTCCTTCAATTAAAATTGGGTAAAATGCTTGAATACCAAGCTTATGTAGCGTAGGCGCACGATTTAAAAGAACCGGATGATTTTTGGTAATTTCTTCTAAAATATCAAATACTTCCGGCGGCCTTTTTTCGATAAATCTTTTTGCCGATTTAATATTTGGAGCATATCCTCTTAGGATAACTTCACGGAGAACAAACGGCTTAAACATCTCAAGCGCCATTTCTTTTGGCAATCCACATTGAGAAAGTTTTAATTCCGGTCCGACAACAATAACCGACCTTCCGGAATAATCCACTCTTTTTCCTAAAAGATTTTGTCTAAATCTTCCTTGTTTTCCTCTCAACATATCGGAGAGGGATCTTAATGGAGAGGCGGATGTTTGCGTTCCCCTTTGAGATGCGTCGATTAAAGAATCGACAGCTTCCTGAAGCATTCTTTTTTCGTTTCTTAGAATTATTTCCGGTGCTCCAAGAGAAATTAAATGCTTTAAACGGTTATTCCTGTTAATAACTCTTCTGTAAAGATCATTAAGGTCTGAAGTTGCAAACCTTCCTCCAGAAAGCTGAACCATTGGACGTAAGTCCGGTGGAATAACGGGAAGCGCGGTCATAATAATATTTGCCGGCGATACCCCCGCTTTTTTCATTATCTCAATTAGTCTTAACCTTTTAATTAATTTAAGATATTTCTGACCTTTTGATTTTTCCGCTTCTTTTCTAAGATTTATTATTAATTCGTCTAAATCAAGCTTATTAATAAGCTCCAAGAGTCCATCGGTTCCTGTTTTTATGGTAAAGAAAACCGGAATATCATATTCAATAATTTTAAAATATTCGTCTTCAGACAAAACGCTTCCAATTTTTAAACTTTTAATAAGCCTAGATAAAGCATCTTCTATTTCGTCCATTTTTTTGGATTCGGAAGCATATCTATCGTTTAGTCTTGCTACCTTTTGTCTTTTTTGAAGATCAAATTCTTGCAAGATTAAAGCCTTTTGTTCCGGTTTAACTTTTGTTTTTACGGTTTCTTTTTTCTTTTCTTCTACTTCTTCATCTATTTTCTTTTCCTCTATTTCAATATCTTTTTTTAGTTGCTCTTTTCTTTTTTCTATATTTTGAGCAAGTTCTCCTATGCTTATCTTTTTCTTTTCTTCGTCAATCTCGGTAATTAAATATGATGCGTAATAAACAACCGATTCAAGACTTTTTTGCTGCATATCTAAAATTAGCGGTAAAGCGGAAGATAAACCTTTAAAAAACCAAACGTGTGCAACCGGAGCTGCAAGCATAATATGACCCATTCTTTCTCTTCTAACTCTTGATAAGGTTACTTCAACTCCGCATTTATCACAAACAATTCCTCTATTTCTAATCCTTTTATACTTTCCGCAATAACATTCCCAATCTTTAGTCGGACCAAAAATTCTTTCGTCAAAAAGACCGGCTTTTTCCGGTCTTAATGTTCTATAGTTGATCGTTTCAGGCTTGGTTACCTCACCATAAGACCAGGACAACACATCTTCTTTGCCTGCAAGTACTATCTTTAGCGTTTTAAAATCTAAAATTGTTATGTCTTTTTTCCCTTTTTTATCATTATTCATTTATTACCTCCTCTGCAATTTTGATGGTTTCTTCACCAGATTCGGCAACAGGAGCTTCAACCGCTTCTGCTTCTACTGCTACTTCTCCTCCTAATTCTTCTGCCATTTCTTTTGCCTGTTCGGAAACTATTTCTTCTTTTTCGGCTGCTTTTTCAACATCCGCTGACATTACCGCTGCAACTTCTTCTATAGTTTCTTCTTTCTCGATAATTTTTGCCTCAATAGGAATAACATTTAACCCTAATGCCTGCAATTCTTTTATAAGAACTTTAAAAGATTCCGGAACCTTAGGCGTTGGGATGTCTGTTCCTTTTACAATAGCCTCAAATGCCTTTGCACGTCCAACAACATCGTCTGATTTAATTGTTAGCATTTCTTGCAAAATATATCTTGCCCTATGCGCTTCGAGCGCCCAAACTTCCATTTCTCCAAGTCTCTGACCTCCCATTTGAGCTTTTCCTCCAAGAGGTTGCTGTGTAACCAAAGAATATGGTCCTGTAGATCTTGCATGAGTTTTATCCTCAACCATGTGGATTAGCTTCATCATGTATTCTATTCCGACAACTACCGGTTTTTCGTAAGGTTTTCCTGTTCTTCCATCGTAAAGAATAGCTTTTCCATTAACAGGAAAATCTGCTTTTTTTAAAGCTTCCGCTATTTTTGCCTCTTTTGCTTCTTCAAAAACCGGGATTGCGTATTTGGTTTTAAGTTTATAGCCGGCAATCCCCAGATGAGCCTCTAAAAGTTGACCTAAATTCATACGTGCCAATACGGAAATTGGTGAAATAATAATATCAACAGGAGTTCCGTCTGCAAGATGCGGCATGTCAACTTCCGGTAATATCTTTGAAATAACTCCTTTGTTTCCGTGACGTCCGGCGAGTTTATCTCCAACCGTAATGTGTCTAAGTTGTGCAGTTTCAATAATAATCTTTCGTTGTGTTCCGGGTTCTAGTTCATCTCCCTTTTTCCTGTCTAAAATTTGAACGCTAATTATGGTTCCACGCTCACCATGAGGCATACGTAATGAAGTATCTCTTACTTCTCTTGCCTGCTCTCCAAAGATTGCCCTTAATAATCTCTCTTCCGCCGTAAGTTCTGTTTCTCCTTTTGGTGCAATTTTCCCAACAATTATATCTCCCGACTGAACACTGCTTCCTACAACTACAATTCCTTCTTCATCCAGATTTGCCAAGTCTTCTTCGGAAACATTCGGAATATCGCGAGTTGTTTCTTCCGGTCCTAATTTTGTTTCTACGACTGCTGCCTCGTGTTTTTCGATATGGATAGAGGATAAAACATCCTCTTTTACCAATCTTTCGGAAATAATAATAGCGTCTTCATAGCCAAGACCATCAAAAGAAGTATAGGCAATAATTAAATTTTGTCCTAAGGCCAGTTCTCCTTTATCAGAAGCCGGTCCATCAATAAGTAAATCTCCCTTTTTAACTTTTTGTTTAGCTATAACCATTGCTTTTTGAGTATAAGTAGTTGACTGAGAGGTTCTTTGAAATGAGTCAATATTATAGGTAATTTCTTCCTTTTCCACTTTTCCTTTAATGGTAATTTTATTTGCGTCTGCAAATATGATTTCCCCGTCAAATGGAGCTCTTACGACTCTATTCATAACTCTGGAGATCTCTTTTTCCATACCTGTTCCAACAATCGGACTTTCCGGTTTTAAAAGAGGGACAGCTTGGCACTGCATATGAGTTCCCATAAGAGCCCTATTCGCTTCATCATGGCTTACAAAAGGAATAAGGGATGCGGCTGATCCGACAACTTGCCTTGGCACAATATCAATGTATTGAATATTTTCCTTGTCGGTTTCTATAAATTCTCCTTTAAATCTTGCGGGAACACGTTCTTCTTTTATCGTTCCATCGGAAGCTAGAACTCCGCTGTGAGTAATATAATTATTTCTTTCATCTTCCGTATCCATATAAACCAATTCATTTGTTACTTTTGTTGTAGTTGTTCTACCTTTTTTCTCTTGAATAACTTTCTTGTAGGGAGTTTCTAGAAAACCATATTCGTTTACTCTTGCATACAAAGCCAAATATGTAACCAAGCCTATATTTGGACCCTCAGGACTTCTGATCGGACAAATTCTACCGTATTGAGAAGCATTAATATCACGGATGGAAAACGCTGCACGCTCCCTGGAAATTCCACCCGTTCCCATAACGGTCAAGCGGTTTAAGTTGTCAATTTCGGAAAGTGGATTTGTCTGGTCTAAAATTGTAGAAAGCTGAGAAGTCCTAAAGAATTCATTGATGGATGCCATAATTGGTCTTGCATTAATAAGGCTGGAAATTGAAGTCGGCTGATCAAGCTGAATAAGGCTCATTCTTTCCTTTACTGACCTTTCAAGTCTTAAAGCACCGATCCTAAAAGAAGTACTCGCAACAAGCTCGCCAACACATCTTACTCTTCGATTGGAAAGACTATCGATATCATCTACTGTGCCTTTCCCTTTAGCAAGATCTATTAGGAAACTAATCGCACCAATAATATCTTCTACTGTTAATATTCTTGTTTTTTCATCAACCGACCTAAAGGCTGGAATGTCTTTCAATTTTTTGTTCATCTTGTATCTTCCGACCTTCCCCAGGTCATAACGCCTAGGATTAAAAAACATCCCGTTAAAATTTTCTTTAATCTTTTCTAAAACTACCGGCTCTCCGGGATGCATTTTTCTGAAGATTTGAATCAAAGCAGTTGCGCTATCTCCTGTTTCATCTTTACGAAGAGTGTTTTCGATATAAGATGTTTCTCCGTCTGCTTCTATTTCTCCGAATTTTTGTTTAATGTCTTCGTTTGAGGAAATACCTATTGCTCTCAAAAAAGTGGTTGCGGGGAATTTTCTACGCCTGTCTATTTTAACTAAAATAGTTTCGTGTCTGGTGGTCGTAAACTCCAGCCAGGATCCATGAACCGGTCTTATTTCTGCAGAATATAAAGTTTTTCCGGTAACATTATCTTGTGTTGCTGTAAAGAATGCTCCGGGAGATCTAACCAATTGATTTACAACCGCTCTTTCTATCCCATTTACAACAAATGTCCCTCTGTCTGTCATTTGCGGCATATCTCCTAAAAATACTTCCTGGTCTAGCTGGGAACCTGTTTTTTTGTTGATTAAAGTGGCATTAACGTAAAGCGGAGCATCGTAGGTAAGTCCTTTTTTAAGACAAAGTTGTGGTTGATTAGAGTTTTTACCAATTTTATAATCCTTAAGGACTAACGTCCAGTTTTTCTCTGTAAAATCTTCAATTGGAGAAATCTCCTGTAAAACCTCAGCGATTCCTTTATCTAAGAACCACTGATATGATTTCTTTTGAGTGGCAAGTAAGTCTATTTTTGGCAGATGTGTATATTCCTTACCCCAATTTTCTCTTAATTTGTTGTTCTGTTTAATGTCTGACTTCGGCATCGGCTTAATTTCTGGAAGGATTTAGTTTTTACACAAAAAAAATGCACGAGGATTACCCCTCTTAAATCCTTTATATAAAGTGTTAAAGTTATACCATACCAAATTATAGGCTGTCAAGCACTAAAAAATATTAAGTGCGCTGACCCCTCGACAATTGTACCATGAAGCGTAAACGAATAGTTCTGAAAAGCCGAATGGCAAAATGTGTGGGGTCAAGCATCAAAATTATTTACCAACTTCCTCCACCTCCGCCACCTCCACCTCCGCCGGAAAATCCACCTCCGCCCGCTCCGGAAGAGGAAGATGGAGCAGAGGTAGTAATATTTGAATTCATCGAGGAATAAAAACTCCCGTAACTAAGATAAAATGGAGTATGGCCGTGATACCAGGTCGGATTGTAGTCCGGTTTAATTATCTTTAGTTGCTCCATAAATTTATCTATGTATCCCAAAGCTATAGTATATGGAATCATTTGTTCTACTACATATAATTGTTCTGCCTGCCATTTATAATTTCTGTCCATAGATTTTAAAAACAATTTTAGTCCATCTATTTTAAAATCTACTTCATCTCCCAACGGCGTTCTCCCATTTAGCTTAATTCCCAAAAATAGCAAAATTCCGGCAAGAATAATATTTAAAGTTGATAAGGAGATAACGGCGGCAAAAATAAGTAATATTTTCTGGGTTTTCGGATTTTTAGTATAATATTTTTTCTCAACTAAAATTTTAAATACATGTTTTTCCATATCCGCAAAAGTTTTATAAAAATCTGTTTTTAAATCCGATAATTTAACCGTCTTACCATTTTCGAAAAGACGGTTGAATAATCTTTTTTCATAACTATTTAAATTTTCGTCCGCCTCTTTTAATTTAACCATTGATTGATCCCCACCGCTAACCTGAACGCCTAAAATCTTTTTCGGTTTTTTAGTTTGCTCTAGTCGAAGATACTTCCTAATTGCCAAATCAAAAATTGTTGCTACGACATCATCCCGCTCTAATTTTGTCGAATCGATTGTTCCGGCCAAAGCAGGAGCAAGCCTCTGTTCTTTTTCGTCTTTAGGGATTTCAAAATTAACAGACGGATGCCCGAATCTTTTTTTATTTTTGTGTTTTTGATACCAATAAATTAAATATCCGGGCAAAAGAATATTAAAACCAATATAAATTAACCAGTAAATGTCAAAAATAAAAGTAAAAAACTGCTCCGGAATACTTTTTGGCAACTCTTTAATTAAAAAGCTTTTAGGAAAAGTATTAACAGGAAAGCTTGCAACTGCAGTTAAACCATTCTTTGGAAAAAGTAAATTAATTGAAGCGGAATTTTCTATAATATTGCAGTTATTGTTCTTGCTCCCGTAAGCTCCGGAAAAACAGATAAAACCGGTTTGTTTGGCACTAAAATCTGTATTAATACTTATGTTTGCTTTTTCAATTAAAACTTGCCATCCGTTTCCGGTGCCGTTCCAATAAATCTCGTCATGATCGGGAAAATTGCTACCGATTCCGTTTTCTACAGTATAGGAGATTTTATAGATATGAAGTCCGGAAATAGTTTGGTTTGCTTTTCCAATTTTATATTCTATTTGGTCTTGAGTTTGGGTTGTTGCGAAGTTTTCGTTAAGATTATCCCTTTGAATCTTAACGTTATTTATTTTAATAACTCTAAATAAATTACCGACCTTTGTATAGAGAGGAATATAGCGGTAAATCCCATGTCTATCCAAACTTTCAAAATCATAATTAATAGTTTCTGTAATATCCATTAATCCGTTTTTATGGGCAGTAATGTTTACATCAAAAGAGCGGATTACTTCGGCATAGGCAAAAGGGGGTTTTATGAATAAAAATGCAGCGATTAAAAATAAAATTATTCTCTTCACTACGTCAATTATAGCTTATGAGGATAAAGAAAAAAAATGAACTTAGGGACTTCTATTCTGAAAGAGGCCAATCATGTTTCCTTCGCTATCTCTAAAATAAGCCGCCCATCCCATATCACCAATTTCCATTTTTGGACGGATTATCTTTCCACCATGCTCGGTTATTTTCTTACCGGCTTCTTCGATATCTTCTACGCTAATCGTAACAACCGGATATTGAAACTCATCCTTTCTTTCCATAAGTCCACCATTAATAAAACCGGACTCTTTCGGCATTCTCTTATCATCTATTGGACCTGTTACCACAATCGTATAGTTCATCTCGGGTATCTCGTTAATTTGCCACCCAAAAACATCCCTATAAAATGCTTGAGCACGCTTTATATCATCTGTGGGTATTTCGAAGTGAACTACTTTGTTCATAATTGCATTATGCACCCGAAATATTAAATTTATGTAAAAGAAACATAAGGAGCCGGTAGGAACTCCTCTGTTTATGATTTACGACTTAAGATTTATGAATCGGAGAAGAATATTAAGAGTATTTGCAATCCAACAAAGAACGTTAAATTTTTGTAATTGAGTGCGTCAGGGGAATTCCTCAGCTCACTGAAAGTGAGATTGAGGATGGGGTGAAATTACCCGACAAACGAAAGAACAAAAATAGTTCGGCTTGGCTTGCAAAAAGTTTCTGCTTCTCTTTTCGATAAAAGAGAAGAAATATTAAAAAAATGATATTTAATTTACTTTTAGCAAAGAAGTATCCTTGAGCTAAAAAGGAAAATCAAGGAAGGGATTCGCACGCAAGTCCGTCTTTGTCGGCATCAAGTCTATGCGGATCACTACCGGGTCCTCCCTGAGAAACAAAGAAAGCTTGAGCGCTAGCATGGGTTGCAAAATCCGAACAATCCTTATCCCCTCCGCTGTAAACCGCAATAGTTTTGACGGGAACTTGATTTATTTTTTGAACAGACGGATTAGTAATAATTATTTGTTTTATAGTTGGCTTGGGAACACTCAAGGGACATGAATTCCATAGGCCTAAATTATTCTCCCTTGCATATTTTTCAAAGGCATTAAACTTATTTAAAAACTTAGTTGGGTATTGTCTATAACTAAAAGCAAAGCCTTGTTTTACCATTTCTCCGTTTACAAAAGTTGCCTTACTATCCGGTAAATATACGAAACGGAGAAGTCTTTTATATTTATCTCTGTTTCCTTGCGATGCATCATCAACAAGTCTTACATATTTTCCTAAAACAAAAAACTTCATTTTATCCGATGCCGCTTTGCCAAAGCATTGAACAGGCTTTTTCGGATCAACTGTTTCGGGAGTATCAATTCCCAAAAGCCTTACACTCTCATTTTTACCACGAACATTAACCATAATCGTATCTCCATCTGTAACTTTAACTACTCTAAAAAGCTTTTGCTTATCCATTTCCGTTTCCACATAAGAAAAGGCAGCTTTAGTATTAAAAGCGGATATAAATAATGTAAAAAAGATAACAAGAATAAATAATTTTTTCATTTATTTAATATTATTTTACGCGGTAGTAGTTGCCGAATATTGCTAAATTTTTAATAATTGTTTATATATCTCTACCATTGCAAGGGTATCTAATTTACAATATTCTTCAAGGTCGTTTAAAATTTGATCTTTAGAACTTTCCCGTTTGCCATCTAAAAATGCTTCCATCCACAATCTTTTTGCAGCATCTCCTTCGTGTATTCCGAGCTCTTTATAGGAAAGCTCTGTTACCAAAACCGGTAAAACTTTTTTAAGTGATGCACTCCCGCCAAAATCCTTATGAACATACCAGTTGCAGGAAAAAGGAATCATTAAATCAATAATCCTCTCATTTAACTCTTCGTAAAATTGCTCAAATTCTGGTAAGAGTTTTCCAAGCGATTTATTACAGTTTTTTTCAAAACTTTCACTCCAAACTATTACTGATCCTTTCGTACTGATATTTAACTTAATTGATTCACTTAGAGCTTTTGCCGGATTTGAATTCTCCTTATGTAAATACATATAATGCTTAATCTCTTCGTCAGGTTTATCCATTACATGCAGTGAATACTGAAACGGAATTTGCTGGTACGGAGTTAAACCGTCAAAATAGGGAATAACACTTGAAAGTGTTTCGTAGTCTAAAAAGTAAAGCGGAAATACTAATTTTTTAATAAACTTTCCTATTTTCTTTTTATCGATAATTTTTCTATTCTGTTTTGTTGCTAAGATTTGAAGTTTTTGTTTGTCTGTTAATGAAAAAAATCTATCATGGATGTCTATTAGCTTTTTAATTTTAAGTTTTTCCAGCTCTCCAATTTTGGCGGCATTTACCATAAATAAATCGTAAATACTTTCCGGATCAACCGTAGTAAGAGTGCGATAAATATTTAACCATTCCCCAAAAGAATTTCCTTTGGCAAGAGAAGGTGAAATATCCGGAATTTTAGAAGAAGCAGCAACTTGTAAGGCGTTTTTAATATTAACTTTTGTTTCTTCTTTTCTTGCTTTAACTTTTTCGGTTATGTCCGAAATGGCTGTTATTTTATTTATATCTATATCTCCGCTACGGACATATTCGCTATTTACATGAATAACGGCAATTTTGTTAATTTTATAACCGCATCCCTCAAGAACAACCATCTGAAACGCCAGATCAAATTCATGTTCGGGTTTTACTTTAGTGCTTGATTTTATTTCGTATAAATCAACTATCTTTTCACCAACAACTACAATAACGTCACAAATAAATGTAATTTGTCCGTACTCAAAACGTCCCTGAAATATTGTTTTTACACCATCTTTCAACGCCTTTATTGTTCGCGCAGGAAGATTCAAATATTCATCGTAACCATTAAAACCAATTCGCACTCCGTTTGGAAAAAGTTGCTCTGCATATTTTTCAAACAAATTCCCTTCATCAAAAATTGCTTGAAGAGTTTCACTTACCGGAGGAAGTTTATTTTTATCATGCTTTTTAAGCCACAACCATGCAGGATGTTTAAGAAAAAGCATGTATTCGGATTTAGAAATCTGCATCATAGGTAAAGACGATTAATTATACTATATTCTAATTCCTAAATATTAAGAGGCTAAAAAATTTACGTCGGAATAGAAATATTGTGCGACGTATTTACAATTCCCGGAACTATTAAGACGATTTTGTGGCTAAGAAGTTAAATTATTTTTTATCGGGAGCGGATTCGTATGATTCTTTTATTGCAGGAAAGATATAGTCTATGTCTTCAGCTGTAGATACATCCATCCACCAAATAGGAGTTTTCCCCCATTCGTAAGAAGAGGGAACTTTATCAAACCTTTTATCCTTATCTGAATTTAATACTTCTTTCCTGACATGAATTTTTAATTTTTCTCTATAAAAATGAATTGTGCAAAAATTATACCAATTTACTTTGTATCCAATATAATTTTTGACCGGTTTTTCCTGAACTCTTGTATCTAAAAGTAAAATTTGCTCTCTTATTTTTTGAAAAATGTCTTGTATGTCTTGAGTCGATCTTTTTAGGTGATCCTCCACCGTGAAGGTTTCTATTTCTCTTGCAGCACTCCCACTTAAAGATTTTTTATCTTTATTTCCAGTTTGTCCTGTTGGGATTATTTGATCATATTCAATGAGTTCTCCATCATAAAGTGCAACTTCCCAAAGCTCAAATGGAAGATTTGGGCTCAGTGCTCTTTTTTGATAAGTATTAAATCTAGGACCAACGAATATTACGCGAGTTTGACTCCAATCAACATCATGCTTTTTTATTGTCTTTCCTTTTTTATTAATATACTCAAGTAAAACATCTGCCTTATGATCTAAAACCAAATTAAGATAAGTTTGACCTTGATCCATTAAAGATAAATTTTCTACTTTTTTATATTCAATGATTACAAAAGATTTTAATTCTGGATCGAAAGCTAAAGAGTCCAACCAAAAAGTTTCAAGATTAAATTCTGTAGAAATAAATTCTAATCCAAATAATTCTTCTAAATTGTTTTCTGTAAAGCTTTGTAATTTTTTTTCTTTATCAAAATAAGAAGAGAATATAATATCTTTTACTGGATTTAATTTTTGGCCAGTAATTTTAAATAAAGCCATGGGAACATTATACTGCTGAAGTTAAAATAAGGCAATTGTCTGACTAAGAAGTCAAATTATTTCTCGAATTAGAATCCCTGCTCAACAGCAAAATTGAACCATATAAACATAATCCTTAATCTCTATAAAATATAGATATCTTAAACTTTTAATTTTTCGGCCAAAGTGTTAGTATTAATCTACAATTATGTACCTGCCATATAGCGCTATAAAAGACAGTTTTTCATCAACCAAAGTAGATGATCAATGGTCTTTTAAAGAGGCAAAAAGATCAGAAACCAGTTACATAAGTCATGGTTATCATAGGTACCCTGCAAAATTTATTCCCCAAATCGTACATAAATTAATATTGGAATATACCAATGAGAATAATTTTGTTTTAGATCCCTTTGGAGGTTGTGGCACGACTTTAGTAGAAGCAAAAGTTCTGGGTAGAAAAAGCGTGGGATTTGATATCAATCCCGTTGCAAAGCTTATTACTGAAACCAAAACAACTCCTCTTAAGCCAGAGAGTCTCGAGAAAAATTTCAGCATTTTTGAAAAAAAGTATAAAAGAATCAAGAAAGAGAATATCAATCTTGAACATTCTCAACGAATTAACTACTGGTTTGATCCGATAATACAGGGAGAACTAGATAAATTATTTAATACAATTAATACTATAAGCGACCACAAGATTAAAAGATTTTATCTTTGTGCATTTTCTCAGATCTTAAAAAATTGTTCAAAATGGTTAATGAAAAGTACTAAGCCTCAAATAGATCCAAATAAAATTCCTCCGGATGTTTACTCCACTTTTATAAGTCATTTAAAAAAAATGATGACAAAAAATGAAGAGTTTTATTCTCTCCTTAAACAATCAAATAATTTAAGCACTCTCTCAAAAATGAAATTATGTGATTCTACCAAGAAATTTCCTTTAGAAACAAATTCTGTGGATTTAATAATTACATCTCCTCCTTACGTTACATCTTATGAGTATGCGGATTTACATCAATTAATCTTATTATGGTTAGGCGATGACGCTGAAAGATTCCATAGATGGAACAAATATGCTGAAGAATATCAGTCTTTTAGAGAAAAATTTGTTGGTACAAAGCTTGCAAAAGACAAACAAACTCAAAAATTTCTTGGATTCTTTGCTCATCAAATTATTAATCAATTACCTAATAAGAAAGAATATCTTAAAAGTGTTCCTAAATATTTTTTAGATATGCAAAAGTCTATATCCGAAATGTATAGGATACTTAAGCCAGGTAAACGAGTTTGTATAATAATAGGTAATACGACTTTAGCTGGAGTAGAGGTAAAAAATGCCGAAGTTGCAGTTGAACAAATGCAAGATGCAGGATTTATTATTGAAAAAATAATTAAAAGAGAATTATCTAATAAGATGATTACTCCCTGGAGAGATGGAAAAAATGGGAGATTTACTAGTACAACTAATTCTGAAAAAAGGCGTGTGTATGAACATGAATTTATTCTTATTGCAAGAAAGCCTTTAATACTATCTAATTAATTTCTTAATATTATTAAGAAGAAGTTTTCTCATTCCCCTTATAGCCATGTCAAATGTTTCCATTTTTATATCAACAGTATCACCGTCGTTACTTTTTAAATTTTTTAATTCTAAATATAACCAAATTGAAGCAAAGTAAATCTGGTTGAATAAATATTTCTGAGCTTTTTCTCTATTAACAATATCTAGTTGTTTAAGCTCTTCAAATACAATGGAATCAACATTTATATATATTTTTTCAAGCTTACTCCATTGGGGAATACGAGCAATATTATTTATTTGAAAAGGTGGTTCCATATTGTTCCAATCATCTCTACGAATTGACTTGGGTTCAGGTAAATTAAGATTCGGTTCATAATTGGGTGGAACAATTTCAACTGGTGCATTTACATTGTATTTATGTCCCGCCTCATCAGATACATTAATTATTATGTCTTCTACTATCTCAATACTATTTCCTATATATTTAACACCAATTTCTAATAAACCATCTGAAATTTTTATATGGGTGAACTTGAAAACCTTGGCTCCGATTAACTCAACAGTTCCCTTATCTTTATCTCTGGTTAAATAGTTATTAGATACATCTGTTGATAAAATTAGTTTTCTCTCTGTTCCTACGGGGATCTTAAATATTTTTTTAGTTAAATTGAAATAAGACGGAAAGTGTTCTCCTATATAGTCAGGAGTATCAATTAGCTGAAACTTAACCGTAGACGAGAATTTAATGTTTTTATTAGGTACTGATAGTTGAAATGCAATTTCAGAAGAAGCGCCTATTTCTATATATGGCTTGGCATCAATTCGAAAATTGATAATACCTCTATGTATTCCTCCAAATGTTACAAAGAATTTATCTGATTCTGTCCAGTTATATCCTCCTCTGTCATCGCCTCGTGTAAACAAGTCGTCAGAGGCATCTGTTTTAAAAGAGATTCTAGAAAATGTATTTTTTTCAACAAATTTTGTATCAGATCCCACTAATTCAAATTTAGTAGGAAGATGTTCTCCTTGATAAGGTACTTTAGTTTGACCCTTTTTTTCTTGAACAGGAAAATCATCGCCTAAATCAAAAAGCTTTTTTAATTCAGGATCTTTTATAGCCTCTTTTGCCAGCTGTTTTCTTAAGTCTTTGTCTTCAATCTCAGTATCTGCAGCAGTTAAGCTTCCATATTCTTCATCCAGGTCCTTAAATGATTCTAAAAATATTTTTAATCTTTCAAGTGTTAACCTTGTTGTAGGAGTATTTCTAAACGCTTCTCTTCCAGAATGTAACATGTTAGCTAAAGGCGCACTAATTTCTGATATATCCACAAAAATAAACATATAAGGAGCTAAATCAGGAAGACCACAATATTCTCTCAACCATGCTGCGTTTTCCGAATGTAATGTCATACCATTACGTATAAAAAATACTTTTTCTTTTTGAGCTAAATAAGAGTCTATATTTTCTTTATGTCTCGATTTATGTTGTAGAACGAATATTCGAATAGCTTTCTTGCCTATTTCACCCAAGTCGACAGGATAATCGTTAGGAAACCCTGGATGCATAATTTTTGAATCCAATCGTTCCATTTTTTCTCTGAATCCAAAGATTGTATATTCGATACCACCTCCATAGTTGCGTAACTCGTTCAAAAACATTGGTAAAGGGGAATAGGATAACTTTTTCTCTATTGCTTCATTCAATCCACGAAACACGATATTACCTGCATTTGTTAGCTCATAATCATAAAGACGTACTACACAACCTTCTGAAAAATCAAAATTATTAATTCTTATTGGTTCATTAAATGAAAAATGTGGTACTTTATTATCTTTATCGACAAAATATTCATACGTAAAATCACTTCCTTCTTCGTCATAGCGTGACCTTACAATTGTAAAGCCAAAGCAATTTGAATCTGCTTCTTCGCCTGCAATAGATTGTGCCCTACGGCAAATTACTAATTGAACATAATCGATTAAATCACTACTATCGTGACAAAATCCCAAAGAGCTTGATCCTCCTTGATTATACCTACCATAGACAAATCTGATTTTCTTTTTTATTTCTTTTTGTAAACTTAATATTGTTTTAGGAATTGCATCGGGTGTTTGACCTTCACCAGAATCAATTATTGTGATCGTAGGCTTATCCCTTTTCCCTTCAGCGGTTACTCTTATCAACTGCTTAGCAAGCTCTGATCTATTTTTACGTATTTCTTCTCTACCATTAAAATATAGATTAATAGCTTCTTCCATGTCTTTTGGAGAGTTAGTTTGATCCTTTGGATCAATGCCTGCCTCCTGGCATTTTCTCATAAAAATGGCATCTATAGAATTTGTTATTTTTTCAATTAAAGAATTCTCAGGTTCTTTCATTTGCCCATTAATGACGCCAGAATTATTAGAAAATCCTCCGTAGGGTGCCCAATTTCCCTGGGAAAAGTAACTTTCTTTATCAATAAGTTCTCTAATTTTATCTGCAGTATCACACTGGAGGATTTTTAAGAGTAAATTTTTTTGAATTTCTTCATTGCTCATAGTTTAAATTTTTCATGTCTACCATAAAATTTCCCTTTCGTGATTTTTAGCTGATGCTCAACTGCTCTAAAAATTTTATTAATATCATTGTCATTATAATCGTAGTAACTTTTATTGAATAAATTACCTAATATTCTTAATTGATTAAGGACGTTGTTTACTCTTTTGTTTCCAAGTCTTTTAAATCTTTGTTTTCTAGTTTCCATGGTGATTATTATAGTACATTTTTATAAATAGTACAATCATTTATAAAAACGGTTGGATATATAAGTAAATATAATAATACGAATAAAGAGATTAAAAAATAATCTAAAATTTTTTGTGTTATCTTATTATAAATGAGTTGATTTGTTCACATCGTTCAATGTGCTGATGATACCTTGTATCCCTCGTTCTCCTTCGTAAGGTTTAGGACTTCGACTTACGACCTCGTCGGGGATTGCAAACTCCTATGCTAAACTATTAGCATGAGTGAACCTTCAAAAACTTCCTATTTTTTATATATTCTCGAGTGTCATGATGGGAGTTTTTACACCGGAATTGCGACTGATATTAAGAAGAGGTTGAGGCAGCATAACGGGGAGATTGTTGGAGGAGCGATCTATACGAATAGTAAACGACCGGTAAAATTAGTTTATAAAGAAGAATACGAGACGCATTTAGAGGCTTCCAGGCGCGAAATTGCTATCAAGAAATTGACTAGAACTCAGAAACAAAAACTGTTTCTGAAATAAAAAGGTTGTTGTAAATCATTTACACTTTTACAATTATCTAGAATTGGTTTAAGAGCATTTTTAACAATGTAATCGACTATAAATATAGGAGTGTAATAAATTCCTTGTTCTTTTCTTTTACTTGCAGACTTATCTAGAGTTAATCCTTTTTTTGATTGAGAAAGTTTATATCCGAGATAGTTTTCATAAACGCTACCAAGAATATCTGCAGGCATTACGCTAAAATCGTATTCATAATAACCTTGTTTTCCATGCAAAATTTTTATAACTTTTTCTAATCCTCCACCATCATCTTCCCAATTCTCAAATGGATGGGGAGTAAATAGATTTGAATTGTAAATTTCATCTAGCTCCCGAAACTTCTTAGCCATTGACTGATATAGTCTTGGCTTATTATTTACAGTTAATGACCTCCATTGATTTAATAAAGGAATTAGGATATTTTGCTCTATCTTTCTGTCCTCAGCCACCCTTATAAAAATCAACCTATCTAACAATTTTTGCACTCCTTCATCTAGATCGTCTTTAGATCTTTCTGGATTCCATTGCCCTAGATAACTGATTAACAATTTTCTACACTCTTCTAAATCCTTATAGAGTTGTTCTGTTACGGGGACTCTTTGAAGCTTTTTACCAACTCTTTCTGCTTCTTTGTCTATTAGATCTTCCCTCATTGACTCTTTAGATAATAGCCATAACTGATCAAAACGGTCTAAATAATCTGAATATTTAATCTCAAAATATAATTTATCACCTAAATATTGGGAGGGAGATTGTGCATTAAAAACTTTTATTGCCTCAAAATCTATAAGAACTGCCCAAGTAACACCTCTATTAAAAGAATATCTAATTGCCTGTTTTGCAAAATCTTCCATGTTTAGATTCGCCTTTAAAGATTTTGCTTCCAAGTAAAATTTAGGTCTATCGTTAATATAAAACCCATAATCTACTCTTCCTGAAGAAATTTCATGTTCTTCTGCGGAGACCTCTTCTTTTTCTTCAAAATTCCAACCTAAAGCCTTAAAGAGCGGTATTATGAAGGCATTTTTTGTTTCCTCTTCTGTGTAGTTATTAATTTTTCCAGAAGATTTTACTTGCTCGTACTTAGCAATTAATTTTTTAATCTCTTCCTTGGCTAGTTGTTTATTCATTAGATGTCTTAATCGGATTATAGTACTTGTTCTTTACTTCGTAAAGGATGATTAAAGATTTAGGATGGTTGCGCTTCGTCACTGCGTTCCTTGAATTACAACCACTGCGGGCCGAAGGCCCTTGTTTAGGATTTATGATGAATAAGTTACGAAACATATTAGACATTTCGTAACTATGGATCACTACGCAAAAGCTT
>Ga0051987_10000205_pt1 | contig 32325 bp, 30 predicted proteins | sample CryGey08umfilter_2_FD_58083 | JGI IMG/M metagenome (GOLD analysis project Ga0051987, IMG submission 58083) | Groundwater microbial communities from aquifer in Utah, USA - Crystal Geyser 4/10/14 0.8 um filter | ecosystem: Environmental > Aquatic > Deep subsurface > Groundwater | place: USA: Utah... | reverse complement strand
AGAGTTATTAGTATATGTAACCAATATGCGAAATGCAAGGGGCAAATTAGTTGCGTTTTGGCTTGTGGATTGTTAGTTGATTTTTTTCTCAACCACCTGCCAAATAGCGGCGTCAACTTCATCAATTGTCTTGTTAGCGTCAATCACCACCCAGCGCTTTTTTTTGTCGTCTTTGGCCAGTTGCTGATAGGCTTTGCGAACTTTATCGTGAAAGCTGGTGTCTTCCATATCTAACCGGTTGGCGGAGCCAGATTCTTCCCTTCGCTTCAAACCATCTTTGACGTTTACATCAAGCAATAGTGTAAGATCTGGGTACGTTTCTTTGGTGGAAATATCATTGAGCTGTTCTATCAAATCTTTCCCGAAACCCCTCACAATTCCTTGGTAAACCACGCTGCTGTCGCGTGAGCGATCAATCAGTACCACTTTACCAGCCTTGAGTGATGGTAAAACAATCTCACGGTAAATTTGGGCACGGGCAGCTTGGAACAACAAGACTTCGGTCGTGTAGGCAATGCCGGCGTTTTTGGCCGAAAGGACAACCTCGCGGATTTGCTCACTGATGACCGTGCCACCGGGTTCTCGCAAAACGATGACATCTTTCCCCAACTTGGTTAATTTATCCCGCAGCCGAACAATCTGGGTGGTTTTTCCACCGCCTTCGCCACCTTCAAAAGTGATTAGAAAACCCTTTGTTAACATAGTGTTCCTTGTCAAATAACGGTCTGTTCAAAAATCAGGCCGCTTGGCTTTGAAACCACTATATCACGGTCAGGCTGACTTTGGTTCAACCTGTGTTCTAATACAGCCAAGTTACTGCTTGAATTTTGCCACCCGGCAAACTCCCCAAAATAGGGCTGCCAGTCCTCAGGCCGGAGTGTTCTGCCTACGTGTGTTCTTAATTTTCTGCCAACTTTTTCAAAGTGAGTAAAGGCGGCAGACGCTTCATCACCCAATAGTATTTTTCCGGTTAATGGATCTGTACCGTTATAAAATGTTGGCGGTCGATTGCCAAGAACTTTGTCTATTGTATTGCTAAACGTATTCAGTCCAACAAAAGGGACTGGCAGATGAATAGCAATCGACCACAAACGACGGAGAGATTCAATTAACGCCTTAGGATCACTGCCACTTTCAGCCACAACTGGCTTGAGATTTTCAAGTGCAGCTGAGTGACGACCATAACCGTTAACCCCATCTAGTTGCTCAGACGGCTGCATTTCTGGGAAACGATTTTGAAGAATGGCTAATAGCAACACCATCACATCGTTATATTCATCGCCCAGTTTCTGACGATCAATTGTTCCTGGTCTATCTAATTCTGTCTCCACCTCATTGACTTCACCAACTGCTAAAGTCGGTAAAAAATCTACCGCTTGCCCTGACTCATTATTGACCAACAAGCTGTCAGTCACTCTGAGGCGATGGACTTGGTCATTTGCTTGTTCAAAAGGGTGACGTGACATATGGAATACAAATCATCCAACCACAACATGTTGTACTAAATCAATAATTGACAAACAAAATAAACTATGGAATGCCTGAGCATTCTCTCATTCCCGCTGCCATCGTATAAGCTATCACAGTTGTTAGTGTTAAACTTTGTTACTGGAGAAACTGAAGTGACCAACCTACTCAACTCTGAGTTCGTCAGGTTCAATAGGTATTTGGAAAGCGCGCTTAACTTTGCCAAAATCAATCATGTAGTATGGCCGACTATCATTACCCTTAATGTATGTTTTATGATCAGGAGTATTAATATCGATGGACATGCCAGTTAAGGCCTTGCGGATATCTTTTGGATCCCTCAACCCTAAACTTTGTAAATGACGGACAATCTCGGTTACCATTGGGGTGGCATAGCTCGAGGCAGGGTCTTCATCACTAATTAATTGAATATCTTTATACCAAACATAGAAATCAGCACCATACTCCGCTGGACCTTGATATCCGTCTTGCCCTTCATCTACATACCCAACAGTAAATAAGTTGGGCGGCCACAATCCCTCTTCATCCAACTTAGCTCGAGCTTCTCTCAAATCAGGAAAAGTGGCAACGGTCGCACCAGGATTGCCTGCAGCTACGACCAGAATCTTATCGGGGTACTTGGTAGCCAATTCTACCATCAGCTTGAGATTATCGTACGCCCTCTCTTTAATGTATCCATCCTGCATGAGTAAATCTCTATCCGTTGGATTCTCACCAAGCACTACCTTTTTCTCGGATGCTAAACGCTCTAGCTCGTCATATTCCTCTTTGCTTATTTGATTGTTTTCACCATCAAAGTAAGTGGCGGCAACGTTGTCGCCTATTCGTCGCTGGCTTTTAGTTGGGTACTCTATGTCGGGGTTCATTCTAACTTGTTTATATAATTCATACTTAATGCCAACTTTACCAAGTTGAATACTCATGTTCACTACTGATTGATTAGACTGTGCCAATAGTTGATCAAAAATCTCAGGTGATACCCGTAACCACAAAGTAGGGTTACCCAACTCATCCGTTTCAATAGAATCAAAACCAAATGCTTCCTCAATACTGCCGTGCTTTGCCTGAACATCAGGAGTGTTTAAAAATCTAGCAGTGTGCGCCCTCACAGCATCAACGTTTTCACCGTGAGATGCATAATGCGATTTGAGAGCGGTCAAAAGCAGAATTGTACTCTCAGCCTCATTTTCAGGAGTGGCATTCTTAAAGTCAAAAAATGTCCAATCCTCAGTCACTCCAAATTTATTTAAGACAGTTTGTGCATCCACCCCAGTTGTCTGAGATTGTTCTGCAATAACTTTGTCAAAAAAAGCCGGAGCATTAAAAATATCCAGGATAAGGGGTGTGACTGACTTTTCTGGTTCTACTGTTTCTCCAGCAGCAACGGGTGGTTCCACAGTTTGAGCTGGAGCAGTTGTGGCGGCTTCGTTTGGATTATCTGGTTGTCCAGTGTGTGGAGATGCCGCACTGCCCAATGCAAATGTGGCAGCCACTCCAGCCGCCCCTCTTAGGAAAGACCTCCTGGAAGGATTAACTAAATAAGTCGGATCAGCTTGATTGCCATTAAAATTGTTTCTAATTCTTGAAAAAATCGAATTATTGCTGGAATTGGGACGCACTTCTTTAGTGGTTGTATTTTCTGAGTTAACCATGCAGTTAGCATACACAAAATACGTAAATAAATTAAGCGGCTACGCACTCTAATGTTTTGTCAATACCTGGAAAAAGCTGAATACTACTTGCTGCCAGTGCTACCAAAGCCGCCGCGGTCTTTGGTTTTAAACTTTTCAACTTCTTCAAGCTCTACTCGCTCGCGCTGCATCACAATCATCTGCACAATTCGCTCACCTTTTTCAACTATCACTTTTTTGTCTGAAAAATTGAAAACAGCGGCGTGGTACTCGTCGCCATCGCCACAATAATCATAATCGCCGACACCAATGCCGTTGGCCATCATCAGGCCTTTTTTGTGTAAACTGCTACGAGCCGCCAACAACACCCAGTGGTCTTTTGGCAGTTGAAGAGCAATGTTGAGTGGAATTAGTCCGACGCTTCGTGCTGGCACCGTTACCTCAACCCGAGCACAAAGATCCATCGCCGCCGCCCCATCAGTTTTGTACTCTGGTACGGGTAAAGAAGCATCAAATAGTTTCAATTTTACTCGTATCATCTGGAGTTAAAGCCTTCCTCATTTCTTTTTCAGCTTCTGTTGCAACTAATGGAATAGTTTTTAATTTATCCCCTGAGTTAGCAAAATCTAAAAATTCTCGTAATTTTTTCAGCCTTGGATCGCTTTGAAAATCAGCTATATCACCAACCGAATCAAGATGCTGTCCAATTGCTGATCTTGCTTCTTTAAAATATTGTTTTTCTTTTCCTTGTTTATGTAAAAGATTGTATCTATCCAAACTGGTCGGCTCAGTTACTGTAAACGAAACTACTCCTAACACATAGTACAACTGATCCATTATTTGAGCAGCGTGAGAATTTGACATCGTTGCACTGTCAGGAAAAGTAATATGTTCTATTGGCAATTGACGATCTTTTTGGAATTTTGTTTTAAGATAATCCATTAATCCTCTGCCAGCTCTACCATTACCATCTGGGAAAGGGTGAATAGCTGTTGCTACCAAATAAGCCCAAACACAGAGTGAATCAATTGTTACCGCGGTTGACTGAGATAATAGCGTATCAAGTTTATGAGAAAATTTTTGCATTAGCTCCTCAACATCTGCATGTTCCGGGGGTACTATACTACCCACTTGAACCTCATATTCTCTAAATTCACCGCCTTTTATTAACTCTAGTTCCTGATCAGATCTATCTGTCTTAACGTCATCATGCGCAGAATCACCATTGGCAGCGACTGCATGAATCAGTTTAAAAACCTCAATTATCGGTAATTGCTCTTTAGCCAATCGTTCATTGACAACAGCAATTAATCTACGACTGAGTTCACGTTTGCTCGCATTTGCACGGATCTCTGAGTTTTCCTGAGAGATATTGACGGGGAAAAATGGATTATCTTTTGCCTGAGCTACTTTACTAGTAATTTCTTCAGTAATGTTTGTCACTAATAATCCCTACCTAACTGTTGGCATTCCCTGTAGTTGTTTCAACAAATCAGTTGTTTCCCCCATTTGCTGGAACACTGGTTGAATCACCGGCCAAACATAGGCAATAAAAATGTTGCTTAAAACGTACAGCACAGCCAAGTAGATGACTAAACCACCAATTGTCCGGCTGGCGCCAGCCAGAAAATTTCGCCAAAAAATCTCCCAGGCACCCACCTCATACAAGGTTTTAGTTTTAGAAATTTGATCGGGCTCGGCCAATGACATAACTACCATTTACTATACAGCCTGCAACCAAAATCTGCACCCTAAACTTCCCTTTGCAAATTTGTTCAAATCCGTTAGACTGATGTAGTTTTGTTCCTGTATTTAGTACTGCCCCAGCCCGATTGGGGCAATATGTTGTGTAAACTCACATATGTACCTTTCTGACGTTGACATCAAACAAGCGCTCAAAGATAAAGAAATCGTCATTAAAGATTTTGACGAGTCAAGATTGCAGCCAGCTAGCTACGACATTCTGCTCGGTTTTGAGTTCATGGTCTTTCAACGCCATACCCAAGCCGTGATTGATCCCAAGAAACCGGCCGAGCTGTACATGGAAAAAATCATACTCAAGTCCGAAGCAGACTGCTTTATCCTCCATCCCAACGAATTTGCTTTGGCGGTCACCTACGATTATTTTGGGGTGGGACCAAAATACTGCTGCAACATTATGGGTAAAAGTAGCCTGGCGCGCCTTGGTTTAATTATTCACACTACCGCTGGCTTTGTTGACCCTGGCAACCAACTCAACGCCACCCTGGAGCTCTACAACACTAACAGCATGCCAATTAAGCTGTACCCAAAAATGAGAATTGCCCAGATCGCTTTTTGCGCTCTGAAAAGCCCAGCCGCTAAACCATACGGTCACGCCTCACTTGGCAGCAAATATTTTAAGAGTAAAGGAGTAGAAGCTAGTCGAATGTCCGACAACTTCGTCGAGAAATAAGATGGGAAAGACTTTTTCTTTTCACCCAGATTTACACATTGCCTCGTTAGAGAAAAAAACCTGCTGGCACAATCTTAAAGTCCACTGCCTTTTACAAGATCCTTCACAAAAACAACCATCTATTAACGCATATTTAGGTGCCCGTTACAGCCGCTCCGCCGACTCTGTCTTGGACATTGCCCGAGAGATAATGCAAAAGGGCACCGACGCTGCCAAACGGCTGGAGTCAATTTTTCAAAACTACGGCCACAAATCAGTTGGCGACATGGCTGATGTTTTTGTCTGTATTGAAAATGTACCAATGATTACCGCCATGAAGCTATTTTATCGTAATCCAGTTTTGGCTGGACAAGAGCGTTCAACCCGGTATCAGAACTTTGAAAAACCGGCGTTTATCAAGCTGCCTCATTCTGTCTCAGTTGAGTTGAAACAAGGCTATGAAACAATCATTCAAAAGCAGCTACAAGATTATCGAGAGTTGATGCCGATAACTGAGACGGCTTTGCGCAAGCTCTTCAAAATTTCGTCAAAAAATAAACAAGAAAGTTCGGCGTCGCAGGCTCGCACCTTTGATACTGTCCGTTACCTACTACCAATGGGTTTGCAAACCAGTCTTGGTTTTGTGATGTCCGCCCGCAACTGGGCTGAGCTGATCGCTCTGCTTCACGGCAGCGATATGTCGATTGATCGCGAGCTAGCTAAACTGCTATACGAATTATTAGTAGGTACTGACGAAAGCAAAAAAACCGGCTATATTCCCGAGGCCGATGGCCTGATTCGTCACACCGATGCTAATTATCATCAGAAAAATAGTACCGAGGCAGCATTGAAGATCCTGCAGAAAAAACTTGCGGCTTTGTCCGCCAGAAAATTAAAGGCAACCGCTAACCAAACTGTGATCGTTAAAGACGCGGATTCGGCTCTCAACAATTTTGCCAGACACCTGGCAATGTTAAATAATCCGCTAGTGACACAAAAAGCGCCTCGGCTGACCGAGGCTCAACTCAAAAAATTAGGTCAACTGATTTTTGCCGACCACAATCACCATTGCCAAATTGGTCCAGTTGGGCAAAGTGGGGCGATTGTGATAGAAGGCATGGCCGACTTTGGCATCTTAAAAGATTTAAACCGCCACCGAAGTTTGGAGCGGTTTGTGCCAATTTGGCACGATCAGGTTAATCTGACTGCTGAACTAGACCGACCGAATGAGAACTGCTTTTTCTTATGTCCTTACTTGGAACATCGTCAGTTGGCCGAGCTGCGCGCTGACTTTTCCGCCCGGCTTTCTGACACCTATTCCCTGATCAAAAAATGGCGCCAAGCGGCAAAAAAAGAGCTGTCGCCAGAACTTACTACTGAATATACCAAATATTTGCTTCCTCACGCCCATGCCACCAGTTATCGGTTTTATGGTTCGATTGATGATCTGCAGTATTTGATCCACCTTAGAACCCGCCCAGGTGGGCACATTGCCTATCGCTCAGTCACCTATACCTGGCTGAAAAAATTAGCTGGGCTTAGTCCGTTTTGGCAAGCAATGCTAGAAAAAATTCCGACGGTTAATGCTTTTTCTAGAGAGCAGTTTGTGGATCGGTCGTAGTAATTAAGTTGATTCCACTGCTAATCTGTATGGCGCCTGGCGTTTAAACTCTTGCGAAATTATTCGTTGTTTAACTTTTTCTTTGATTTCTGCAGTAGGGTCAGATTGTTCACCATCAATCAACTCTACCAATACTTGATCAGCCTGTTCATAACTAAATCCCAATTCTTTCTCATCGGTCTGGTCAGCCCATAACCCAGCACTCGGTGCCTTTTGCAAAAAGACCGGTGACAACTGCAGCTGCCGGGCAAGCACTTTGACCTGGGTTTTGTACAAATGCTGAATTGGTTCAATGTCGCTGGCTTCATCACCAAAGCGGGTAAAATACCCCAAGTACTTTTCTGATTTATTTTCGGTGCCACAGACTAGGGCGTCCAGTTGCTTGGCCAAATCAAAAACAGCAATCATCCTCACCCGCGCCATGATGTTGCCTCGCCGCAGTGAATTATTTTCAACTCCAAGGTTTTTTGCCACCTGATCAACCATATCTTCAATATTGATCACTCGTCGATGATCTGACGCCAATCCCAACTGATCTAAAATTAAACTACTGTCTTCCACCGACTGATCTTTATAAGGCAACTGCAGCGCATGCACTTTTTCTTGTCCAACCGCTTTCACCGCCAAACTTATCACCACCGCCGAATCAATTCCACCTGACACCGCCACCAGCAACTTTTCCTTACCAGTTTTTTTCAGCGTTTGGCGCAAAAAAACTGCAATCATATCAACAGTTTCGGCTGGATTTTCAAGAGTTGTTGGCATCTAACTCCAAGTATAACTGATGTTTTAAAATATAGGCGGCAATTGGCACCGGCACTAGTTTTTCGATTAACTCACCTGCTCGGATCGCTTGACGGACGTCTGTCGAGGCAACATCAACTTCTCTCACCCCTTCCATTACTGTCATATTTGACTGCAGTGGTTCAAGCGGATAACCTTGGCGGGGATAGACCCAAAACGGAAAACTATCAATTAATTTATCTGACTGATCCCACTTTTTAAATCCGATTAGGTTATCAGATCCGATCACAAATGAAAATTGCTGGTTTGGGTGAACTTGGGAAAAAGCGCGTAAAGTTTTATAGGTGTAACTGATCCCTTCCTGCTCTAGCTCAAATTGATTAATTTTGATCCTCCGCTCGTCTGGAGCAAGCACCTTGAGCATGGCCAATCGATGTTGATCTGGTGTCACAATTTTTGCAAAGGGATGATTCTTAACCGGCACCAACCAAACCTGATCGGCTAGTTGTTGACGAAGCAACTCTAACACAATCTGTTGATGACCGTTGTGCGGGGGATCAAAAGCACCACCAAAAATCGCGATTTTCATTTCAGAACCTATCTAGTAAGCCTCTTTCGTCACGAAAGACAATCAGGTTTGAGTAAAAAGTGTTTAGCAGCGACGAAATAGTAGTCATAAGTCATAACTACTTTGAGGAGCGATAAATCATCTTTTTGCCAAATCCCGTTGACTTGCAGTAGAATGCGGCTTACTAGATAGGTTCTTGGGGGACTTCTTTTTTGTTAGTTTTTTTTTGACTGTAGTTGTTTTGGCAGCTGCCTTTTCTTTGACCACAGCTTTCTTGGCGGCTGCCTTTTCTGCTGCTGCCAGCTTTGCAGCGGCTCTTTCAGGATATAATTTTGCTTCTGCTGCCTCACGTTTCTTTTTTCGCTCTTCGCGTTTTTTCTGCATCTCTGCCCAGACTGTTTTCGTGATCGTTTCACCTGGCTTTGGCTGTCTCCAACTAGCCCAGTTGCACTCTGGATAGCGACCACAACCATAAAAAGGCTTGCCCCAGCGAGAGTTCCTGATTATCACTTCGCCCTCGCCACAAAGCGGACACTTCGCACCAGCCACTGTTTCTACAATATTTTCAGTAAAATCGCACTCGGGATAGCGGCTACAGCTCTTGAACTTGCCAAAGCGACCGCTTCTGATCACAACTTCGCCCTTTTCCGTGTCACCACATTTTGGACACTTTTCTCCAGTCTTCTCAACTGGAATCTGAGCTCGATCAGCTTTTTCTGCCAAACCCACTTTTTTATGAAACGGACGATAAAAAGCGTCCACAACTTTTGGCCACTCTTTTTCTCCCCTGGCAATTCGGTCTAAGTCTTCTTCCATCTCAGCCGTAAACTCATACTCCATAAAATCAGGAAAGTGTTTGAGCAAGAAGTCACTGACCGTCATCCCAACTGGCGTAGCAACAAAACGTTTGGCGTCACGATTGACGTAACCACGATCCTCAATCACCGAAATGATGCTGGCGTAGGTGCTAGGACGGCCAATGCCTTTTTTCTCAAGTTCTTTGACCAAAGAAGCGTCATTATAGCGTGGAGGTGGCTGGGTAAACTTTTGGGCCGCATTGTGATCAAGATAATGGACGGTGACCCCTTTTTCTAAATCAGGCAAAAGTATGTCATCGCTGGCGGTAAATAACTTCATCCAGCCATCAAACTTTAGCACTGAGCCGGTGGCCTTGAGTGTCACCGATTCAATCTGAGTTTTTCTGGCAGGTTGGGCTTTGATCGTCAAACTAGTCTGGTCATAGACGGCCGCCGGCATTTGACTGGCTACAAATCTTCGCCAGATCAGATCATATAACTTGGCGTGTTGCGCCGCTAGCTTAGGACCCTCACCCGGAACAGCCTGACTATCCAAATTAATGTGAGTCACTCTGATTGCCTCGTGAGCTTCTTGGGCATTTTTGCTGGTATTGGCAAAAACCCGAGGGCTTGCTGGCAGATAACCATCGCCGTATGTCTTGCCAATATACTTGCGAACCATCTCAATCGCTTGACTTGATAAACCAACCGAGTCAGTCCGGTGGTAAGTAATCAATCCTTCTTCGTATAACTGTTGAGCCAAGCGCATGGTCTGTTTGCTGCTATAGCCAAGGCGATTCGCGGCAGCTTGCTGCAAGGTAGAAGTCGTGAATGGGGGTAAACTACTGCGCTTGCGCTCTTTTTTCTCAACTTCTTGAATGGTGTAGCTAGCGTGAGGAAAAAGACCGATTACATCGGTAACATCGTCTTTTTTGGTTGGCTCGTATTTCTTCTGATTGAGCTGAATCGCCCGAGCAATAAATGATTGATCTGGTAGGTTAAATTTATTTTCTTCGAGGAACACTTTAGCGGCTTTGAGCTGTTTAGCACTCAATGCGACGTCAACTTCCCAATATTCGTCTGGTTCGAAGGCTTCAATTTCTCGCTCACGCTCAACGATCATCCGCAATGCCACTGACTGGACTCGACCAGCAGATAAGCCCCGACGAATTTTCTTCCATAGCACTGGAGAAACCTCATAGCCCACCAACCGGTCAACCACTCTTCGAGCCTGCTGTGCGTCAACTAGGTCCATATTGATTGTCGTTGGGTGCTCAATTGCCTCAAGCACGGCTGATTTGGTGATTTCGTAAAATTTGGCTCGGACAAATTTTTTAGTTTTCTTGGTATCCTGGGTCAACACATGCTTGATGTGCCAAGCAATCGCTTCGCCTTCGCGGTCAGGGTCAGTGGCCAAAATAATGGTTTCCGCCAATCTAGCCGCTTTTTCAAGTTGGGCAATAACCCTTATTTTATCTAAACTAACTTCGTAGGTGGGCTTAAAGTCTTGCTCAATGTCCACTCCAATCGAGGTCTTGGGTAGATCTCGGATATGCCCAACAGAAGCCTCAACTTTGTAACCGGTATCCAGGTAACCTTTTAGTTTTCTGGCTTTGGTGGGAGATTCAACGATCACAAGGTTCATAAGTTTTAATCCTATCACAGATTTTGACTGAGAGTTTTCTTACCTAACAAAACCAGTCAACTGCCAGCGGTTAGCTTCTTTTGTCACTTTTCCAGACAACTCTAACTTGGTTAACTCCGGCTGCACAGCCCTGTATTCTACAACAAGCTGTCTAGCCAGCTCTTCGACAGTGGCGGGACCAGCCCGTAAAACTTCAAAAATTTTAGCTGGAAAAACTCCTAACGACAGCTGACTTGACTGTTGCTGTTGAGAATGGGTCTGAGTGAAGCACGCGCCTAGCTCTGCTAACACTTCCATCCCTGATGAAACCAAACAAGCGCCTTGATTAAGCAAAGCTTTAGTCCCCTCAGAGTACGGATTGGTAATTGGACCAGGTACCGCACAAACCAGGCGACCCTCATCAGCGGCAAAGCCGGCGGTAATATGACTGCCACTTTTTTGACCAGCTTCGGTGACCAAGACAGCATCAGCCATCGCCGCCACCACCCGGTTACGAGCTGGAAATAAACCCTTTTTCGGCGCCAAATGGGGAGCAAATGGCGAAAGAAAGAGCATCCCCTTCGCTTGTAATTCGGCGAGCGTTGGCTTTAAATAATTCGGATAACAATAATCAAAGCCATAGCCCAAAACGCCTACAGTTTTCCCGTCAAGTTTTACACAGGCTTGGTGAGCGGTTAAATCAACCCCATACATAAAACCAGAAACAATGATGACACCCAGATTTGTTAATTCGCTGACCAATTTTTCGGTGACCAAGCGGCCATAGGTAGTCATATTTCTGGTGCCAACCACCGCCACCACTGCTGGTGCCTGCCAGTCAAAGTTTGAACCCTTCGCAAACAGTATTGGCGGTGGTAGCTCTGATTGAGCTAACAACGGTGGATACTCAGCCTCACCCACGTCAATTGGTCGAATTTCCCGAAGCTGCAGCATCTCAGTATATGAATAAATTGTGTATTCTTTTTTGAAATTTTTAATGCCTTCTATCAATATTTCTGGTAAATTTAATTCAGCATATAACCGAGCTTTACTTGCCCAAAACTGATTCCAATTAATGGCGTGTTTTTTAAGGGTCTTTTGGAGCTGAATAATCGATCTGGGACCAAACCCAGCAATGGCTGAAAGTGCCGTTAGTGATAATTTTTTAACCGATTGCATGACTCGCTTTATCTCACTTGAAGCTTGCATAAACTGTAGGATCTGGTTGCGCTCTCGAGCATTATTCAAATTCAGTGTAGAATGAGGGAATGAAACGGTACTTGGCTTCGTTATTGCTGACATATTTCCGCCTGCTTGCCCAATTGCAACTAAAAAAAACCAGCCCAACCGTTATCGGCATCACCGGTAGCGCCGGCAAAACCAGTGCCCTCCAGGCCTGCGAAGCAGTTCTAACCGGACACTTTAAACTGAAGGTTTCACACAAAGCTAACTCTGAATCTGGGATTCCGCTCGATATTCTTGGTTTGCACCCCAAAGGTTTTTCTGCCGCTGAGTGGCTGCGATTGGCAGTTTTGGCTCCAGTTCAGCTGCTGACTAACTGGCAGTCATATGATATTTATCTAACCGAGCTGGGGGTCGATAGCCCAGACGAGCCAAAAAATATGACCTACCTTTTGAAAATTATTCAACCTCGAATTGGAATTTTTCTCAATGCTCAACCCGTCCACTCAGAGGCTTTTGATGTCAAACTGGATAAAACTGATCCAGCAACTAGAAAACAAAAACTAACCGGGTTAATTGCTCAAGAAAAAGGCCAGTTAATCAAATCGCTGACTAAACATGGCTTGGCTATTTTGAACGCTGACGACCCTGCTGTGATCCAGTTTAAATCAAAAACCGCCGCTAAAACTTTGACTTTTGGCAAAAAAAATAACCCTGATATTAAGGTAACCAGCTACCAACTAAGCCCTAGTGGCACTAGCTTTAGCTTTGCGTATCGTCAAACTTTAGGCCAGATTAGCCTAGCCGGTTTTTTGCTGCCTGAATCGTATGGCTACACTTTTGGAGCGGCAATCGGCTGTGGCATTTCTCAGGGCATCGGTTTGCCGGAGGCGTGTTCTCAACTTACCAAGTGCTTCAAGTTACCACCGGGCAGAGCTTCGTTGATCGCCGGCATCAATCAATCAAAAATTATTGATAGTTCATATAATTCCTCACCCCAACCAGTGCTTGATATGCTACAACTTTTGGCCACAATTCCAGCCAAAAGACGACTCGCTCTACTTGGAGACATGCGGGAGTTAGGCTCGATTACTCAAGAAGAACATCAAAAAATTGCCCAAATTGCCGCTAAAAAAGCTGATCAGGTGGTGTTAGTTGGGCCACTGATGAAAAAATTTGCTCTACCAATTTTGGCAGCCAGTCAAACCCCAACCAAGTGGTTTTTCTCGGCTTCACAAGCCGCCAACTACCTTCAAACCAGACTTCAACCTGAAGATCTACTACTGATCAAAGCCTCACAAAATACACTCTTGTTTGAAATCGCGGTTGAGGCTCTGATGGCTACCCCAGATCAAGCCGACCAACTGCTCTGCCGACGAGGCAAGTATTGGGACAGCCAACGGGCAAAACTCAAATAACCAACTTCTTCGAATTATTATTCAGCCAAAGCATCACTGGGCACCGGCATCCGTGCTTCAACTTTTTCTGGAATAATTCCCAACACCATCCAATCCAAAATTGCCTTGGCTACCGGTGCCGCATCCCGACTACCCTCTCGATATGGTTGTTGCTCGTCACTTTCTACTAACACGGCAATCACAATTTCTCTGGGAAGATGGTCTTTGCTCAACTTTAACCATTGCTGATGATCAAAATATTTTTGTTCTGATGTAAGCATTGCCGAGTCCGTCGCAGTGATTACGGCAGATTGAGTCGCTTCAAGAGCAGCAGCAGCGACTTCACCATCCAAACCAACAAACATCGTCAACCAGCCATGAGTTTTCTTGTAGCCAAGCTGATCAGTTACCCCAAATTCAGACGTACCAGTTTTACAGGCAATCTCACCAGCTTCGATCGCGCTATATCCAGCTGAATTTTCTGTTTTATGCGCTGTATTCCATGGAAAAAGCGGAAACGCTGTTCCTCCAGAGCTACAGGCGTCAATCATGCCTGAAACAATAATTTCTAAATCATCGTCTTGAATTGATAAACCGCTGCACTCAGATCGTTGATTTTTGATCAAGTGAGGCGGACACAACGAGCCTCGATTCGCAATCGCCTGGGTCATTTGAGCTACTTGCAGCGGCGTCACCAATACCTCTCCCTGACCAATCCCAAAATGATAAGTATTCCCTAAAAACCAGCGCTCACCTAAAGTTTCCTCTTTCCAGGTGGGATCCGGAATCAATCCGGCTGTCTCGCTGGTCAGCTCTACCCCAGTCTTTTTGCCAAAACCAAACTCTCTAGCCACCGCTGCCAAGGTGTCAGGCCCAATCCACTCGGCAGCTTTATAGAAAAAGATGTCGTTGCTTCGGGCAATCGCTTTTTGCAGACTAATTTGACCCTCCACTCTGCCGTACTGAGAAAAATACCAATTAGAGTACGAATAATCGCCAACTTGGATTGAACCCTCATCAAACACTGTCGTTTGTGGGGTCAGTGCCCCCCGGCTTAAACCGGCGGCGGCCGTCACTAACTTAAAAACTGATCCAGGCGGATAAGCGCCGCTAATCGCCCGATTAAAATAGAGTTGTTTGGGATGCGAAAAACTGGCTTGAACCTGAGCTTGCCGTTGCTGTTCTACTTGTTCATCGCCATAGCGTTGTGTCAACAAGTTTGGATCAAACCCTGGTGTACTGACCATCGCCAGCAACTCACCTGAGCCAACATCTTCAATTATGACAACCCCAGTTTTCTCGCCCATTGCCTGGAATGCTACTTGGTTGAGGTATGGGTCAAGGGTAGTTTGCACTGGGTTACCAGCTGTTCCTGCCACAGTGTTCAATAGTTTCTGCCGCTGACCAAGAGCGTTAATTTCATAAATATCCTTGCCAGGTCTGCCTCTAAGGAGTGTATCAAAAAGTTGTTCAAGTCCCTGCTTGCCAACCAGATCAGTTGTCAACAAATCTGAGTCACTTTTCAAATCGTCGGCGGTAACAAGTCCGGCGTACCCCATAACGTGGCTGCCAGCTTGCCCCAACAAGTATTGACGCCGAATGTCCATCATCACCACCGCACTTTCTGAGGCCATTGCTTGAAGGGCGGTGCTTCGATCAATCAACTCCCGGTCGGTATATAACAACTCAGGGTTGACGGACTGATAATATAGCGGTTGATTGACGACCAAAGGCAGACCATATCGATCCAAGATCAAACCTCTTTCCCGAGGTTGTAGTTGGGTAAAAGTTCTGTTGGCATCAGCCATAGTTCTATATCGTTCTCCTCTCACCAGTTGGATATCAATCAGTCGAAAAAAAGTGATCAAGCCACTAGCAAAAAGGAAGAAAATAATAATTTTGATTCGAATCGATGGTAATCTGTTTACTTTCATTAGACTTGTTGCGAAATAAGAATTACTTCAGCTTCAATCCAACGCCAACTGAGGGATGAATGTTTTTGCGAATGCTACGCCAAATTAAATAACCAGCCACAATCAAACTGAGCCCACTGTGAAACACAAACGAAAGGTTAGCACTCGGTTCTTTTAAGAACGCAATCAGCAAGGCCGCTAGCGTTACCACAGTCAATCTGGTTAGTAGCAACTGATTGCCGGTTAACAGCGGAGAGCGATAGAATGTGCTCATTGCGAATACAATCAACCAAACCAGTAAAGGATTGGTCGACAGCAGCGCTGCTAACAAGAACGTAGCAACAACGACAAAACAAATAGCCCAGCTGGTTGACCGATTGCTGACCGCCAAAACCACCAAGGCTAAAGTGACAATTGGCAGTCCCAAACTTTGCTCAATTAGGATAGCAATCAAGAAAAACAACAGCCAGCTCAAAAAAGCAACCACCTCTGGCACCAATTTTCTTGACTGAAAATCAAATTGCATCATCGTTCTTTCGGGCTTACCAAACTTCAACTAATGGTGTCGTATAAAACGACACCAGTTGGTCAATAGGCACAGTTTTGACCGGAGAGGTAGCGATAACCTGATCAGCTGCAACCACGCCCACAAAGATACCGGCTTTAATTCCAGGCTGACCAACAGTGATAATTCTCTCGCCTGGATCAATCGTTGCTTCAGCCGGCAGTTGGGTCAGAATCACGCTTCGGCCAGTCCCCTTAACCAACCCTTGAAAACCAGATTCCGTTTCTGCCAACACCGGCCGAGCATCTTTGTTGATTAACAACTCAACCTGAGCTTCTGCTGGCAAAACAGCGCTGACCCGACCAAGCAAGGTATCGGCAGTGACAATCAAACCCCCAACTCCGATCTGTTGATTGCTGCCAGCGGCGATGGCCGGGTACGCATACGAAACAATCGGCACCGCGATTACTCTAGGACTTAAGGCTAAATACCGATTCTCAATCATCTTTCGAAGTTGCTGATTTTCCGCTTTGTACTGCTCAAGCTGCGAAAGCTGAGCCAGCGCAGTGGCGTACTTGGTTTTGACTTCGGCCAACTCAGCGGTACTAGAATATAAGTGACTGAGTGAGAAAAATGGCTGTTCAATATATTGAATAACAGTGGTCACCCGACTAGCAACTGGTACCAAACTCCCCTGCATGGCAATCACTACGGGCTCAACCCAACCAACCCGAGTTGCCAAGAACATTGCTAAGCTAAGCGCCACCGCCCAGATGCCCTCTTGCACCCACTGCTGTTTTGAACGATTCATTCTAATTTTTCCCATTCAGAGTGGCAATACCTTTGACCACATCAAGCTCTGCGGATGGAGAAACTACCACTTCTGTTTGAAATTTGTTGCTGACGTACTCGGCTAAACCCTTAAGCAAGCTACCGCCACCGGTAAAAACCAGACCAGATGACAAGGCAGTGGTCGCTAAATCGGTTGGTAACTGTGAGAAAAAAAGTTGAATATTGATCAGAATATCAGACAACAGTGGCTCAAACTCGGCCGCAATATCCTGACCCGCTACAACCACGGTTTTTCCAAGCTGGGAAGTCAAGTCTTTTCCTTGGATCGACATCTTCTTTTGTTTGACTAATCGGCCAACCATTGGTGAATCAACAAAACAGATCTCTCTTTTGACTTTCTCGGCCAAATGCCAACTGATGCTGCAATGCTCTGTTTGGCGAATTACCTCTTGAACTAATTCTGTAAACTGAACCCCACCCACTGGATATTTTCTAGCAGTGGCAATTTTCCCGGCACTAATCACCACCATTTGAGTAGTTTGACCGCCAATCTGAATTAAACAGACTGGCAGATCATCGGCTCTGAGTCTGCCCAGCTGACTGGCCGCTGCCAGAGAGGCTGAGACAGGAATGATGTTTCCCAAATGAGTTGAGTGGAGAGTTTGTAAAAAAAGCTGGCGTTCAATTGGCGATAATGTATCAGGCAAAGCCACGAAAAATTGATTGCCAATTAACTGAGGAATCCAGCTTGTTGGCAACTCTAACTGCTTGGCCATGGCCAAGCAGTAATTGGCAAGGTAACTTGTGTTGGCTGGAGCGGCCACTTGAATGGGAAAGATCACTTCAATTTGTTCAGCATTCTTGCCAAGCAAACGGTATGCTGGCTCACCAATGGCAAAGATTTCTTGACTGACCTTAGAAACTGCCACACAGGTAGGCTGATTAAAAATCACTTTTTCGGCATATAACATTCTAGTGTACGCCGAACCAATCTCCAGCCCATAGGTTTTTCGATGGGATTGGAGAGTGCGAATAAATCGTTTTTCCCGAGTCATCTCAGCCCCATTGTATATCACAACCCAAGTTTAGGTAGTAACGCAACAAACAGAAAAACTCACTATTCCAAGGATTTTCTAAGGAAGTATTAGACTCACTTCCTCAGGCTTGAGCCAAGCTATTCATGACATGAGCGCCAGAGTACCACTTGCCGTCGTTGAGCAACCGCTCAGCCTCATCAACTCGAGTTAATTTGTCGGCTTGATCGGCATAAAACTGGCGAAGACTGCTGACGCGCTCTCTGACCATTTCTTCTTTCAACTCAAGAGCTTTTTCAAGCATAATTTCTTCGAGGTCTGGAATCAACTTTTCCAGATAGACGATGATTTTCTCTTGCTTTTCTAGATCTTTTTCGGCGCTTGAATCAATAATTTTTTGGAGTTCGGCTGATTCATCAGAAGTGACCAAAAGCTTGACATCGTACTCCAAGAAATCCTCCCAAATTACCTGCTGCAGCTCGTCAAGAAATGACTCTTTTTGTTGATTAGTGCCATCTCTCACGCCCAACAAAAAAAAGATATTTTGGTCTTCCAACGCTTCTGAGCTTTGGGCTTCCAAACTAGTGGCAGTTGATTGAGTCGACGCGGCTATTGGTTGGGGTGGTTGAACAATCGGTTGAGGTGGTTCAGTTGGGGGCATCGTTTGATCGTTGGCGTCATTCATCGGCTCGGTGATTGGCTTACTGATCGCTTGAGTTGTCGATGTTGAGAGCGCTGGCGAAGGTGGCGTATATGCGTCAACATAGCTGGAATCACCAGCCGGGTTGGGCTGTTGGGCAGGACTAGTATTCATAACAAGTTTCCTATCTCTGTAGTTTACAATATACTAAAACCTGATCTCAAGTCAAACAAATATGACCAAAAAACTGCGATCCCAGACCAATCTGCCTTTTTTACTTTCGGCAAGTTCTTATCAATCGCTGGTAATTGCGCTGTTTCACCTATTAGTAGTGTTTGTACCGCTCTTTTTTACCTTCAACACCAGCGAACTGTTTGAGTTTAACAAGATGGTGGCCACGTATGCCATTACCGGTTTAATTGTCTGGGCCTGGGTGACTCGAATTATCATTAGCAAGAAATTTCTATTCAAACGAACCATTCTGGACATTCCAATTCTGCTTTTTGTTGGCTCTCAGTTGCTCGCGGTCTTTTTTTCGATCCATCCATATACTTCACTGCTTGGCTACTACTCGCGGTTTCATGGCGGCTTTCTTTCTGTCATCACTTACGTCCTGCTTTATTATGCCTTTGTGAATAATGTCGAAAAAAAACACTTGCCCGCTTTTTTCCTGTCAGCAATCAGTTCTGGCATGCTGGTTTCCTTGTATGCCTTTTTGGAACACTTTGGTCATTCTTTGAGTTGTCTGATGGTTAATGGTGGCAAAAGTTTTGGCGTTGATTGCTGGATTCAAGATGTGAAAAATCGAGTTTTTGCTAGTTTTGGTCAACCAAACTGGCTGGCTGCGTACTTGATCATGCTGCTGCCTGTCAGTTTTGCACTGGCACTAAAAAAATATCAAACATCAATCTTGAATTATTTGTATGTGGCTGCTTCAGTTTTATTTTTTGTCGTTACGGTGTTTACTCAATCCCGGTCAGGCTTTTTAGGTTTAGCGGTTGGCCTGGGCGTATTTTTAGGCTTGGCAATTGTAAGTTTGTCACTGCTCAAAACAGTCAGTTTGCTGAGACACACTATAACCTGGGTGGTAATCATGGGCATAGGAATGCTTGGCGCCGCGCTGATGTTTGGCACACCATTCACTCCTTCAATTCAATCCTGGCTAGTGCCGACAAAAGAAGCGGCGCCAACTCAGCAAACCACTACCGTCGCCGTTGTGAATAGACTGGATATTGGTGGTACAGATTCGGGCGAAATTAGAAAAATTGTTTGGAAAGGGGCGCTAGAAGTGTGGAAGCGCTACCCAATTTTTGGTTCTGGGTTAGAAACGTTTGGCTATAGCTATTATCAGGATCGACCAGTTGAACACAATTTGGTTTCTGAGTGGGACTTTTTATACAACAAAGCCCACAATGAATTCCTCAATTTTTTGGCCACCACCGGGCTGGTTGGTCTGACCAGTTACGTCCTGCTTTTGGGCTGGGTTTTGTTCTGGGCAACAAAAAAAATGTTTACCGATTCAAGTCAAAAAGAAAATGATAAACTACTGGTTTCTGCCATGTTAGGCAGTATTGTCGCCCTCAGCATTTCTAACTTTTTTGGTTTCTCAACGGTGATGGTAACCGTGCTGCAGTATCTTTATTTTGCCGCAATGGTTCAGCTGCTCACTCTGGAGAACACAGACGAAAAACCTGCACTCCCTCATCTTTCGTCAACCAGCTACTTTTATTTCTCAACTGCCACCTTGACTGTTCTTTTTGTTCTGAGTTGGGTTTACAACTACTGGAGTGCTGATGTGGCGTATTCAAAAGGTAAAACGTTAATGGACTCGGGTTACTTTCAGGAAGGCTCACAAGAACTCAATCGGTCAATTCAAAAATCTCCTCAAGAAGCCCTTTTTTATGACGAACTAGCTAGCCAATACTCAAAGTATGCCGTTGCCTACGCTCAACAGGGTTCAACAACTGAGGCTCAAGCCTTGACTACAGCCGCTATCCAAGTGAGCGACACGGTGATGAAGTTGAACAACCGACAACTAAATTTTTATAAAACCAGGGCTCGACTTTTTATCACTTTGGCTCAACTCAAACCAACACTGCTTGAAAATGCCCGCGATACTGTCCAGCAAGCCCGCCAATTTGCCCCTACCGACGCCAAGTTACTTTATAACTTGGGCGTGGTTGAGGTCAGTTTAGATCAAGATGACCAAGGCATTGCCGACCTAAAACAGGCAGTGGAGTTCAAGCCTAATTATGAATCAGCGCGATATCAACTAGCCTTGGCCTACCAAAAAGTGAATCAGCCAGACCAAGCTTTGGGTCAACTGACGTATATCCACGATAATCTCTCACCTACCAATCAAGAAGTAATTGATACAATAGCCTCAATTTCAGCCGAATTATCACAGCCAACAACGACAAAAAAATAACCATGAAAATTGTGACTATCCCTCATCCAACGCTGCGTAAAAAAGCTAAACCTGTTGAAGCAGTTGATAAAAAACTCAAACAGTTTGTCAAAGAGCTTGAGCAAACTCTGGCTGGGACTCGCCAGCCGATTGGAGTTGGTTTAGCGGCTAACCAAGTCAATGATCTACACCGTGTCTTTGCTACCAATATCAATCAAGAGCTGCGCTTATTTATCAACCCGCGGATTGTTAATCAAAGCCAGAAAATTATTTTTGGCGCCAAAGCCAAAGAAGAATATTTGGAAGGCTGCTTATCAATTCCCGGCATTTATGGCCCTGTACCCCGCTATCAGTGGGTAGAGCTGGCCTATGAATTGATTGAGAGTGAAGACTTGAAAACCAAAACAGAAAAGTTTGACGACTTTGCCGCCCGAGTGATTCAACATGAGCTTGATCACTTAAACGGAATCTTGTTTATTGATTACACTCTCAAAAATGACTTAGTGCTCTACCAAGAAAATAAAACGACCAACAAATTAGAAGCAATTGACTCAGCGCTGTTCCAATATGTTTAATCCTCCTCAAAAGATAATTGGTGTCAGTGTCGCCGGTTCAACCGAACGCACGGTTCAAGTTGCTCAAGTATTGCTGGAGTCACCAGATTTCCAGGTGCCCTGGGTGCTGACTGGCGGTCCAAAATTAGTTGGTAGAAAACAAGTCCTGACCCCAAATCCTGTTTCGGTCTGGGCAACAAGGCGCCAGATTCCAATTATTCAAATCGAGAAAAAAATTACTGACCAAATTAAGACTGAAGTTCAAGCTCAGCCAGCTGTTGATGTTTTGCTGGTCGTTGATTTTGGCTATCTGATTCCGGCCTGGCTGCTTGAACTGCCAAAGTTGGCACCGCTTAACATTCACCCATCCAAGCTACCTCGTTGGCGTGGCAGCTCGCCTGGTCAATTTGTGTTGTTATACGGAGAAAAGAACTCGGCAGTAACGCTGATGATCATGGACAGTGCGTTAGATCATGGGCCAATTCTAACCCAACTACCACTGGCAGTTGAAAACAGCTGGACGCAAACAGATTATTACCAAAAAAGTTTTGATTTGATTGCTGCTCAACTGCCAAGTTTGATTAGTCAGTTTGCTTTGGGGCAGCTGAAAACCACAACTCAACCAGACCAATCGCCAACTCCAGTCGCTCGACGCCTGATCCGAGATGATGGCTTCATTGAGTGGCAGAGCTTGCAGATAGCAATGCAGAGTTCGGCCACGCCAGACCAGACAAAATTAAATCCGTTGTTGACCGCCGCCGCCTCCGCCCATCCTTCGCTGGCAACCTTAATTAGCTGCGCCTGTCGCGCTTTGAGCCCCTGGCCTGGAGTCTGGACAGTAGTTCCCACCGCCCAGGGCGAACGGAGAATGAAAATTCTAGCCTGCCGCTGTTCGGAAAAAAATCAACTGATTTTAGAAACCGTTCAACTTGAGGGAAAACAATTAATGTCTTGGAACAAAATTAAACAGGCCATTCACTAGTTATTCAGCCTTGGCTGGCTTGTAATGCGTGGTCATGCCAGATTTTTTCAACATCCTTAGCATCTTGGTCGGCACTCGCATTCGTTGTCTCACACCCTCCACTAACACCGTAACGGTATGGAGATTATACTTAAAGGGGCGCTTTGAGCGGTTTTTGGCGTGAGAAACCTTGTTGCCGATGTGTGCAATGACAGGAAATTTTTGCGCAAATGCCATAGTGATCTTTCAAAATTCACAACGAAGAACTGCAATTGTACCATTACTTGACCGAGCGCGCAATCTGAAGCGATGTCTAAACTGACGGGGGTGTACAAAGCTTGTATAATGGCGAAATGGGTTTACTCCAATATCTAGCATCAAATCCAGTAGTCTTTTTTAGTTTGTCCATCACCTTGATAGTGGCAATCACCATCCATGAGTTCGCCCATGCCTGGGTGGCCGACAAACTAGGTGACCCAACTCCCCGGCACCAAGATCGATTAACCTTAAATCCATTGGCACATTTAGATCCAATTGGTACCTTGATGATTTTGTTCATCGGTTTTGGCTGGGGTAAACCAGTGATGTTTGACCCCTACAATTTAAAAAAACCCATCAGAGACGCCGCCTTGATTGCTTTGGCCGGACCAGCTTCAAACTTACTCTTTGCAACAATGATTGCAATCTTAATCCCAGTTCTCTCAGCTGTTTTTGGTCTGCCACTACAGATTGCTGAAACAATCGGCTTTATCGCGATTTATTTTAACGTCATGTTGGCCATCTTCAATCTGGTACCTGTCCATCCATTGGATGGCAGTAAAATTGTTCTGGCTCTGCTACCCAAACAGATGGCACTTGAATATGAAGATTTTATGCGCCGCTACGGCACCTTGGTCTTGATTGCTCTGATTATTCCTTGGTCTGGAACTTCCGCAATTTCTGCCTTAATCTTGCCGGTAATTAACTTTGTGGTCAATTTATTTAGTGCATTTTCTGGAATGGTGGGCAGTTTAATTTAAAGTTGCAGCAATGGTAATAACGCTGATAGCGAGGCAATTTTCTGAGCGTTTGAGCTAGTTGCTTGCCGATCAATCTGGATCGGCTTTAGCCCCGTCGGGCCATCTGTTTTCAAGAATTGAATCACTTCAGATTTGTCGTCAATCACGATTGCATTTTCTTCAAGCAAAGTTACAATCTCTGGAGAAAGTTTGTAATCAGCAATAATGAGGTGATCTGAACTAAAAAACTCAGCTAAACCGGTTTTTCGCAGTTTTTTTCGTTGCCAATCCTTATTGCCTTGACTAAAAATACCCAAAGTGAAGTGCGCCGAAAGTTGGGTTAAAACAGTTAATACCTCTGGAAAGAGTGCCTCGGCAAAGTTTTGAGCTAACCAAAAAGCAGCGGAAATATCTGTCATTTCTATCTCTGGTTGGTAAAAGGCAACGGTAGCAATAAAATCATCCGGATTATATTCAGTTCTTGAAGTGAGGTGACCAAGATACGCCTTTGCTGCCCGGTCAAAATTTTCTGGTAAAACGCCAATTTGCACCAGCGACTGGCGACAATTTTGAAGCAATTTTTGGGTGTCAACTAAAGTTTTATCGATGTCAAAGTACACTGTCTGCTCGGTCATTGTCTGCTATTATACTCATAATGTCAGCGATCGAAATTACCAGCCTGACCCTCGGTGAACTGGATACTAATTGTTACTTGGTTGGGTGTACTACCACCCGCCAAGCAATCATCATCGACCCGGCTGACGCCGGTGAGGCAATCGTTGACCAAGTTTTAGCCCTTCAGCTAAAACCAGCGGCCATTTTGCTGACTCACGCCCACTTTGACCATGTCTTGGGAAGCTTGGCTGTCCAGTTGAGTTTTGATATTCCTATCTATATACATCCTGCAGACAATAAGTTGTTGGCAAAAACCCAAGCAAGCGCCGAACATTGGCTAAAGCATCCGGTTGATCCAGTGCCCTCAGCCAACCTGCGGCTTACCGACGGCCAAATCATCCAGTTTGGTCAAACTTCGGTACGCGTGTTGCACACGCCAGGTCATACTCCCGGCAGTTGTTCTTTCCTTTATCGCGCCCAAAACTCCCCCGAAGCTAAAGAACACTTTCAGTTTTCAGAAGACTCAATTTTATTTGATGGAGACGTTCTTTTTAAAGATGCTATTGGCAGCACTCAGCATCAATATTCCAGCAAAAAAGATCTGTATCAGTCGTTGCAAAAGATCAGAGAGTTGGGTCAGCTTCGGATTTTTCCAGGACACGGAGAGGCGTTTAATAGCAGTGATCAGCCACTATTGAATTAGCTAAGACCAAATTTTCCATGTACGGTATAATGAAAAGATGAACATCCTCATCGTTTTTTCCACCTATTCTGGTAGCACGATGTCGGCGGCACAAGTCGCTCAACAAGTCTTTGAGGCAACAGGTAATCAAACAGCACTTACTCCAACTCTCGAGGCAAAACCTCAAGATTTCAATGACGCCGATCTGATTGTCATTGCTTCCCCTACTTGGGATTATCAAGGCGAAGAAGGGCAACCTCATGAGGATTTTGTGCAAGCCTACCAAACCTTTGCCGGTCAAACTTTTCCTGCCAAAAAATTTGCCATTCTTGTGTTGGGAGACAGCAACTTTAGTCATTTTTGTGGCGCCGCTGATCATCTGGTAAAATGGGTGGCCGACCTGCAGGGAAAGTTAGCGACTGAAACACTTAAAATTGATCAATATTACTTTAACGAACCAGAAAATGCCGCAAAAGTTAAGACTTGGGCGGAAAAATTGGCGCAATCGGCTGATTAAACCGAAATTAGAATAACGACTATGGCAGACCAGGTAAAACAGTTTTTGTGGAAAATCGGTGCCCCCGCTGGCTTTGGGGTGATGACGACTGGCCTGGCCATGAGCAAAATCGCCACCAGGTCTGGTTTCCATATCTTTGACTACACTGAGTACCCTTCTTTGATTCAAGGCGGCCACAATACCTACGAGGTCAATATTGCTGCTGGCTCAGTTACCAGCTCAAAGTGGATGATCGATTGCCTGGTTTGTTTGGCCCCAGAGACCTATAATCTGCATCAGCATCGATTACACCCGCAATCTCTAGTCCTCTTTGATTCAAAAGTCGGTTCACCAGAAAACCTTATTGGACTGCCAATTGACGTTCCATTTCAAAATCTGTTAAACGACTTAAAAGCTGGCAAAATCATGCTCAATATGATTGCCCTGGGCGCCAGCGTGGCTCTGCTTGAGGGAGATCTTGACGTTTTAACAACCATGATCGAGCAGCAGTTCGCCGCCAAAGAAGCCGAGGTTGCACAGATGAACAGTGCCTGCGCCTCAGCCGGCTTCAATTATGTCAAAGAACACTTCGCGGATAAAGTTGTGCCAGTTTTGTCTGGAGCTGAAGCGCCAGAAACCGCCCCAACCGTGCTGGACGGCAACACTGCTTTTGCCCTGGGCAGCGTGGCAGCCGACTGCCGCTTCTATGCCGCCTATCCCATGTCACCTTCTTCCTCCGTCGTCGAAATCTTGGCCGGCTGGCAAGATACAACCGGCATGGTTGTTCGCCACGCCGAAGATGAAATTGGTGTGGTCAATGAAGCGTTAGGTGCCTCGTTTGCCGGTGTTCGATCTTCAATTGGCACTTCTGGTGGTGGCTTTGCCTTGATGGCTGAAGCAATTTCTTATGCGGGCGTCGCTGAAATTCCCCTAGTGATGTTTCTGGCTCAACGCCCCGGCCCCGCCACTGGCATGCCAACCTGGACTGAACAAGGTGATTTGCTGTTTGCTATCTACGCCGGACACGGTGAATTCCCCAAGATTGTGCTGGCTCCCGGTGACATTTCAGAAATGTTAGAACTAACGCCCAAGGCTTATAATTTGGCAGCAATCTACCAAACACCAGTCATTGTTCTGTCTGACAAATATTTGTCTGAAACTCACAGCTGTCAAACTCAGACAGAGGTTGCTCAGTTGCTCGCCGCTCACCCGGTCAACCAAGGCAAAACAGTTGAAACAGCCCAACTCCCTTATCAGCGCTATCAAGACTCTGAAGACGGTATCTCTCAGCGCCTAATTCCTGGCTTTCCGGGAGCACATTATCAAGCTAACTCCTACGAACACTCAACCGACGGTCATACCTCAGAGGAAAGCTCAGATCGAATCACGCAAGCTAATAAACGGGCTCGAAAAATCCAGACCTATTTTGAACATGATTTTGTCGGACCAAAGATTTACGGAGATCTCGACTCAGCCGAGGTGGTTTTTGTTGCCTGGGGCAGCACCAAAGGTGCGGTGCTAGCCGCTCAAGAGTTGCTCATGGCCAAAGACAAGACTTCAGCGCTGATTCACTTTACCCACGTCTTTCCTCTTAAAGCCAAGGCAATCCAGCCGCTGTTTGAAAAAGACAAGCAGTATGTTTTGGTCGAAAATAATCAGTTTGGACAGTTTGGGCAGTTGCTCAGAACCGCCACTGGCATCGATCTAACAGAAAAATTGCTTAAGTACGACGGCCGACCCTTCTACCCAGAAGAAATCGCCGCATTTGTAACCAGAACCCATTCCTTAACCTCCTTTCGTAATGAAAGGCATCAGGTTTGAGGAAAAAGACGTTTTCTTCTGACGAAAGAGTAGCCAAAGCTACTTCTAGGAAGAAAAAATGTCTCTTTTACCAAATCCTGGTGACTTGTAATAGAATGAAGGTTAGGAAATGGGTTCTAATAAAAGAAAAATATGGCAACAGTTCAAGATTTTAGCGGCTATACTCCCACCTGGTGCTCTGGCTGTGGCAATTGGGGGATTGGCCGAGCGGTAATGAGCTCATTAGTGGAGCAACAGCTTGATCCATCGCAAGTGATGATGATCTTTGACATTGGTTGTTCTGGCAATATGAACGATTTTGTCAACGCCTATGCCATGCACTCACTCCACGGCCGCTCAATCGCCAACGCGGTTGGCGCAAAGTTGGCCAATCACCAGCTGCCAGTGTTGGTTGTTGGTGGCGATGGCGCCCTGTATGGTGAAGGTGGTAATCACTTTCTGCACGCCTGTCGAGGTAATCACGACATTACGGTGATCGTTCATGACAACCGCGTCTACGGCCTAACCAAAGGCCAGGTTTCTCCCAGCGCTGATAAGGGGTATGTTTCAAAAACCACTCCGGCCGGTATCATTGAAGCACCAGTCCATCCCCTGCTCTTGGCCATTACCCAGGGCGCGACTTTTGTGGCCCAAACCTTTGCCGGCAATCAACTGCACCTGACTCAAACCATCACTGCCGCGATGCAACATAAAGGCTTTTCAGTGGTGAATGTGCTCCAACCGTGCGTTACCTTCAACAAAGTCAATACCTATGGTTACTACTTCCAAAAAAGTTATCAGTTAAAAGATCATGATGCGAGCAATTTTGAAGCTGCCTTAAAAGTCGCCGCCAAACCTTTGGTAGAAAAATTCCCACTGGGGGTAATCTATCAAGTTGAGCGGCCAGCCTATCATCAGCAGTTGCCACAGTTAGCCGAAACAGCTTTGGTCAAACGCACAAAACCGGCCGAGGCCGGTCAGTTTATTGCGGCGTTTACTTGAGATTACTTCAGGTTGTTTAAAAACGCCGACATCAGACTCACCATCAGGCTAAACAGCAACGCCCACCAGAAAGAAATCACCTCAAAGCCAGGCACCAAGGCCGATGCCAATAAAACAATTAAGGTGTTGATCACTAAACTAAATAGCCCCAGAGTCAAAATTGTGATTGGCAAGGTCAAGATCACTAAAATAGGTTTCAAGATTACATTCAACAGCCCCAAAACGATTGCCACCACCACGGCCGTGAAGTAGGTTGCCACGTTGACGCCTGGTAAAACGTACGCAGCAGCAAAAATTACTAAGGCGTTAAGAAGTAACTTCAGCAACACTTTCATAGCTTTATACTAGCAAAAGAAGGGTCGACTTGTCTACTCAAAATTTTTCTTAACAGTCATTTTATGAGGAGAGTGTCGGGATAGATGAACCCTCGGAATAGTAGATACTCGTCTGTATTCCAATATTGGTTTTGGTTAAAATAGGATTGGATTGTCAAGGTACTAAAGGTATACTAGCCAAGATGATCAAGTTTAGGATGTTGCTTCAGTTTATCAAATTAAACAGTTTTTTATTAACCTTAGCCGCCATTACCCTGTTGGGCGCCCTCCTCCGTTTCCCTTATCTTGACCAGATTCCACCAGCAATGCTGCAAGACGAGGTCGCCTTGGGCTACAACGCCATCAGTATTGCCCAAACTGGGACTGATGAATGGGGTCAACGTTTTCCGATCGTTTTTAGATCATTTGGGGATGACAAACCGCCGGGATTTTTTTACGCCACTTCATTGCTCTATTTACTGATTGGTTGGCAGCCGGTTTTGCCCCGTTTAACCTCTGCCATCGCCGGTACATTGCTGATCATCGTCGGCAGTTTGTGGATTAAAAAACTATTTAATCCAGAGAAAAGCGCTAATCAGTTGGCGTTATTCGCCGGTTTGTTACTGGCCATTAGTCCCTGGACAATTCATCTGAGTCGAATGGCTCTAGAATCAAACCTGGCGTTACTGTTTTTCTTCTGCGGTCTCTACTTCTTTGAGTTTGGTCAAGCTGGCCGGCGTTCACAATCTATTGCAAAGAGTATCGCCGCAGCTCTATTTTTGGCTGCTAGTACGTACACGTTCCACTCATATCGCTATACCGTTGCACTCTTATTTTTTGGTCTTCTTTTGACGACGTATATTTTCAAAAATTGGCTGAGATCAAAAATAACGTATCAAGTCAATCATATTTGGCTAGTTCTAATTATTTCTTCTGTTTTAGCGCTGCCAGGTTTTTTTGGCAGCGGAACAAGTACTCGACTCAGTCAAACTTTTCTTCCCTCAACTGCCGCCAGCAAACAGCTTTACACTTTCTATCAAAACAACTGTTACATTACCTTGACAAACCTTGCCCGTCCTCTGTTGCCACTGTGCCGGCTTGAATATAACAAGATCATGAACCCTTTAATGATTCTGGGGAGTAGCTATGCTGACCATCTTTCACCTAATTTTGCGTTTTTTTCAGGAGATCCGGGGTTTGGCCGAAATCCGACCGCTCTAGGTGAGTTGTATCTGATTTTATTCCCACTCTGGATCATTGGCGGTTACTTTGTTTTGACCCAATATAAAAAATACTACCCGTTAATTCTTGGGTACTTGATTTCGCTGATTCCGTCTGCTGTTTCTGGCCCAACCCACTCTACCCGACTGAGCGTTCATCTTCCCTTTTTGATTGCTGTCATTATTTTTGGCTATCAATTTTTGTATTCAAAATCCCACCGATTGGCAATTGCTCTTTGGGTGATGTTATTTGTATTCCTTGGCTACTTCGTCATGAACTACTCCACGGCAACTTACGCAAACAGTCAAGATTTTCTTGGTCATGGCAAGGAACTGGCAGAGTCAATATATCCATATTTTGAGCAAAACTATACCATTTATATGGATGAAGATCTGATCGCCGAGCCTCACATCTATTTTGCTTATTGGAATAGACTTGACCCCGTGGTGTATCACCAACTGCGAGGCGAATCGCCAGAAGATACCTACGGTTTTTCCCGGCCACTCCAACTGGGAGAAAATCTCCTTTTCCACCAGGCTAATATTAATAAATTAGTTTGCGACCCAAGCTATACCACCCCAACTCTATTCGTCACCAGACAAGCAATGCTCTTTTCGCCGCAAAAAGTGATCAGAAATAATACCCAAGCCCTTCGATTGGTAGAATTGTATGAACTAAGTGAAATGAGAAAACAAACTAAAGTTCTGACGGCCTATTGTCTGGAAGATAAGGTTGGCAATCAAACAACCCAGGGGCAATAGTTTCGTACACCAACTAAACTATCCCAATAGCAATCGAAAGCTGTCAGGCAGGTTGTAGACGATGAGCTTGTATTCGACTTTCCAAAAAAGGCCTATTTCTTGTGTACAAACTAATCAGTACGTAAGCAGTAAAGAACTCGTCGGGATTAAAGATTTTTGCTTGTGTTTCTTTCAACTCATTAGCATAGTCATAATTTAGTCGCTTGTTAGCCAATAAAGCATTTAACAGCATAAGCCGATAATAGGATTTATTACCTGCCGCCCCCGTACCTCTATCAATATAGTCAGCCAATTTAACCTGTAATAACAGTATCCAATCCTCTGGCAGTTCGGTAATGTCAATAGGCGGTAACAAATTATTTTCGGGCGATGGTGGCATTTCGGTTCCCCTCACATCAAAGGCTCACGTCAAAAGCACTACATTCTGTAGTCTGTAGTATATCAGATAGAACACATTTCTTGTTCGCTTGAGTTTTTTCGCTTCTACAGTTCTTGTAAGTTTTTAATGTTATCCTCTCGATAAAGGCGCAACTGAACACCGATCTAGAAATTCAGCTTTACTTATTTATTACTTATCCTATAATACTGTTTTTGCTCAGCCTCTAGAATATCTCTACGGTACTATGTCCAAAGAAAATGCTCCTCAACCAGATAGACAACAGCCTGAAAAGGATCAAGAAACAATCAAGGCAGCTCAAGAAGTAATCTTGGAGCTGCTCTCCAGTTCTAATCCTGCTGAAGCTGTGCTCAGACTCATTGAATATCTCAAATCCCTGAATCTGAAGGTGTTGCCAGTGCTCAGCACTACCCCACCAGAAATCTTGTCAGCCGCAAAAGAAGCAGGGATAGAGTTGCAGATTATTCCAGTGGCTCAACAAGATCACCTCATGTTTCAAAGCTTGAATGCAGCCATCAATCAGTCCCAAGTCCCGGACTGGTACAGGACTGCCAAAGAACTACTAGCTAATCAGAAAAAAGAAACCCGATCTAATATACTCGAAGCACTAAAAGTACGATGGTTTTTAATTTTAATTATTCTGATGGGAACGGCAGCTGGTGTGGGATTTCATGTAGGCTGGGGCGTCAAATTGCCCCAAGTTATTGATCAGGTTGATTTCTACATGTCGGTCTACGGCGGTATTGCTGCCACCCGTTCTGTCTGGCAAATTTCCCGCGCTGAAAGATGGAACAAAAATGCCAGAAGAAAAACCAGGCAACCATACTTCAAAGCCGTTCAAGCCCTGACGTCAGAGGAAGAAGCAACAGATCCCGTAATTCAAAAAATCACAGAAAAAATCAAAAGATTATCCACTCAATCTTCAACTATTGATTCATTCTTAGAAAAACTCGGCCTCGTTAAATCCAACAAAAAGAGAAAAACCAAGCCCTCACTCTTAGAACAATACCAGTCAGCTAAGGGTCAAGCATTTGACCGCGAGAAAATGATCAGGCAGCTTGAAGAAAAGATGATCGCTCAAGAATTTGGCAGCCAACTTCCCTCTATCGCCGTGGTCATTCCCACATATCAAACTTCAGAGGAAGAAATGAGACGATTATTACAATCAATCAAAAACCAAGCCTACCCAGTTACTCATGCCTATGTTGTATATAACGATAATCCCAACGATCCCCTTCGTAAGAATGTCAAACAACCTGAGTTTATGGCTTTTCAGCAGATTGTGAATCAAGTTAACGCCGAACCAGGCAGAAATAACTGTCAAATCCAATTGTTAGCTCAACCAGCCAGAGGTAAACGAGAAGCCATGGCCATGGGTTTTGTCACTGCTCTGGGCAAAACATACCTAGATGACCTAAAAGCTAAGTATCCTGACGTATCTGAAAAAGAGTTGTCAACAACTATTGGTAATCTGGATATCAACGAATTGCCAGAACTTCGGCACGATTTTATTCTTAACATTGATAGTGATACCGAAATCCAACATCCTTTTTCTGTTTTAGCTTCTCTGATTCAATTGAAGGCTCACCCCGATGCCGGTACCACCACCGGAGATGTTCGGGTCACTAATCGCGACACCAACTTGCTATCAGAGATGACGTACCAACGCTACTGGCGAGCCTTTTTTGTTGAACGCGCCGCTCAATCTCTTCATGGTCATGTCACCTGCATGTCCGGACCATGGGTCTGTATGCGCAGTGAGGCTTTG
>Ga0051987_10000201_pt1 | contig 32636 bp, 30 predicted proteins | sample CryGey08umfilter_2_FD_58083 | JGI IMG/M metagenome (GOLD analysis project Ga0051987, IMG submission 58083) | Groundwater microbial communities from aquifer in Utah, USA - Crystal Geyser 4/10/14 0.8 um filter | ecosystem: Environmental > Aquatic > Deep subsurface > Groundwater | place: USA: Utah... | reverse complement strand
GTGCCTGTCGCGCCGCGCGATAAGGTTATCTGCGTTGAGTTATCCGAAATGATCGTATTGCCGTTGGCATCCTGCACCGCGGCCTTAGGCTGCTGTGTAAAAGCTACGCCCGCTGTTGCGGTTGGCGACGGCTGTAGAATAAATGCCAGCTTTGCCGCAGACCCGATTAATTGATCCCCGCCGATATCCCATGCCTCTGTTGCCGACCGATTATGGCCGTCAATATCTGTAGAAAATGGTAAGTTAGCGTCATTAGTGAGATTAACGCCTGCGTTCTTGGCATTGGTATCGCCTGATGCAAGATGGAAATCATCACCGGCTTCATTGACAAAAGTCACTGCTTTGTTTCTATAAGCTGCGTCAAGAGACGTAGCATCTTCTGAAATATTATTTGCGCTGGCGCAGCCTGTGACATCAAGATAATCCTGCAAAGTAGAACCGTTGATCAGGTTGTTCTTTAGTACCTTTGTGCCATACCCACCGCCCACGCCAATACCTGTGCGGCAATTGTGCACCGTATTGTTATATAAATAGATCATATTCCCGTCGCAATCGCTAAGGTTTATGCCGTAAATAACGTTATCTGCGCCCCTGACAAAATCATAAACTATATTGTTCCAGATTTTGACAGTAGCGCCTGGGAACCCATAAGATGGCAAAACAATCCCGGCACAATTTGACGCAGTTCCGCTAAAAACTCCCTTTATTATGTTATTGCTTATTTGATATTCATTAGCGCCTGCCGATGGCTCTACTGATATGCCCATATGCCCGGTGCTGGATGAAGCGGTAACCTGTATTTGCAATCCATCCACGCGGACATATTGCTCCATAAACCTTAAAGGATAATTATCAAGTGAAGTACTGACTTCAAGTCTATATTTATTTGTATCCCAGGCACCCTGATGTCTTGCGGCAGTTGTCGTGTATATCTTGATGTAATTTGTAGCGCTTGTTGTCCAGCCGTCTATTGTAACTGTGCCTGTATCTGCCACTGCCCAGGCGCCGTCAATTTTGGCAATTGAGATCATTGAGCCAGGCGCGCTTGTAACATTAACATAATCAGTGCCTGTGGGAGCGCCATTCAAAGTTGTAGTCTTATTGATGCGTTCGCCGTTCGCAAAAGTGCCTGTGATGCCTTTAATAGCTATTTGTGTGGAAGTCACGTGTATTGCGGTGCCGTAGGCGGCGCTTGTAGCGCCCTTAACATAATTGCCGTCTGCTATAGTGCCAGTAACACCGCTGTGGCTTAAAACTTGGCTAGTGGTAAGATCGCACTGGTTGGAGGCGTTCCAGCTGGCGAGGGTAGAATACTCACCGCCTGTCTGTTTAATGGTTGAAACGAATTCCGTGGCAGCCTGGGCAGTAGCTACTCCCATAAAAACGGCAACCAGGATAAATGCCAATTTCGTTAGAAAAACTCTTGGCTTATGCATAGTATTTAGTGTTTCGTTCCTCGTGTTTATTGTATCATTTCTTTTGTATGCTGACGCATAAAACCCTCGGAGATATTCGACGGAATAGAAACAGAAGAGCGCCGCATCTGACTTACTAAACCAAAGGCTTCCTCTTTAGGAAAATTTTGGGTTAATTTATACACTATGTCAACTAACCCAACGCTTTTCTGCCAAACCTCTAAGTCTTTGTAACTTTTTATACCCATATTTTCCCTCGTTTTACGAACCACGCGCCACGAGCCACGAACCACCTACTTCTCCGCGATAACATCCGCTGTCATGACTTTCTTATCCAGCGCACGATTTACCGAGGTAGCGCCTTTTCTTAACCTCCTGGTAACGAATGTGCCTAATTTATTAAGGTCTACCTTATTTTTACGCATGCGCACTGTTTCCTCCACAGGTTTACCGTCCTTATCTACCTTGCCCGTGAGCGCTGTTTTTGGTTTCGTCAATTCAGCAGCATCCTGTTCTGTCATAGTCACTTTGACTATAAGAAAACTATCGCGTTCGTTCTGGGACCACTCATATCCTGCGGGTTTAACTACGATAATATCGCCTTCTTTAAAAGACGCCTTTGCATCTTCGTTCGGGTTTGAAGAATGATTATCTCCGAGCTTGACTAATAATTCATATTCTTGTGGCCCGGATACAGGCGCCGATTTTTCTTCTTCGGATTTTTTGATTTCAGCAGGCGCGGACTCTTGCGCCGATACAGCTATCTGCGCCTCTCCCTCGCCTTCACTAAAAGGCCCCTGCGTCTCTTCTTTTACCTCACCTTCAACAGAAGGAGACGCGCTGATCGTAAAAGTAGCGTCTGAGGTATCGGCGATAACATTGTCAAAACTATCTGATACGCGTATCATGGCTGTATCCGGCTCAATACCTGAAACATTCGTTACTGTCCAGGTATAGCTGCCGTTATTCTCAGCCTTATCCGTAATAAGCTTAAAAGTTTTTCCGGCATCAAGCGAATACTCTAATTTCATAGGATAAGATCTCTCATAATCCCATGCGGTCCATTTTATCTCCTGCTTTGAGCCGCCTGCCAACTCTTCTGTACCGTTTGGCGCGAGAACTACTATACTGCCTGAGGCGTATTGAACAGTCATAAGTTCAAGGCTTGATAAAGAGGCGTTGATCGTACCTGTCTTTTTAAGCCTTACGCGGCTTTCAACCCTCTCGCCCGGTTTAAAATCTCCCTTAGAAGCATAATAATAAGTATCCTTCACGCAATCTTTCTTATAGGTCAGACCGCCGTCCGCGGAGACATCAAGCGAGACCCCGCTACCTTTCCAGCTTGGCACAATGATACGAACAGGATATTTTGTGGCTATTGCCAGAGGCGTATAACTTCCCAAGACGAATCCTTCTTCAAGCATAAGGTCGCCGTTACCAGCTATCGCCGTATGTTCAAATATAGGTAAGGCGGATAGTTCTTCTTTGCCTATCAGAGTAGCGCTCACCTGCGGCTCAGGCTCTGCGTGCTTTCTCACCCTGACCCAATGGAATATTGTCAGGCTCTCGCCATTGCCCGCGCCTGATACTTTTAATCCTATAAAACCTTTTTTCGGGCCTGTAGCATCTTCATAAGAGACGCTTGCCTGTTTCTCCGCAAAACCTTCGCTGAACCTGTCAAAAGTAAGGTTTGCGCCCAACGCGGTAATGCGATAGTCATACCTCTTGTTGGCCTCTATTGGTTTGTCATCGTTGGCTTTGACGATATTGCCCACGGCAAAGCAGTGCTGGGCGCCGCTATACGCGGACGAATAAGCTACTTCGTTTATGTCTGATCCAGAATCCGGATTTTCGTCACGGATGATAAACCTTGTCTCAAAACCCGTCTTTGCAGTTGAAGAAAATTCTATGATGCCATCTTTGAACTCAAAGACTTTTGAAATAAGGTTAGAGGCGTCTACCTTAAGCCCTTCGCTAGAAAGCGCGAGGCTCCCTCCCGGGCTTGAATGCGACCCCCACCTATCTTCGCTTAGGGCATTACTAAAATCCTCGTAAAGATCAAATGTCTTATTGGGATCTGAAAGGCCGGAAGCGCCGGCATTGCCATAATAAATGTAAAGCACAATGCCTTCTTTTGGTATCTGGGGGATCTTAACGAAGAATTCCGCGGCACGGCCGGGCTTAACACCCGTTACTTTATCTAGGTAATATGGCAGGAGTGTTTCTCCGTCAGAAAGAGTAAAGCGTATATCAGAAAAATCGTCGGTAGCCAAGTGCCCTTCACAGGATACATCCGCGTCTTTGGTACTCTCTGACTCGCCTACTTTTATCTTTACCTGGTGATTAAACAGGGTGCCCTCGGAAGAACCAAAAAGTGTAACGCTCTTTCTATATTTAAAACCTGAAAGCTGTGGCTCGCCAAAACTTCCGACTACAATAGATGAATCGTGATAAACCACTTTTACTTCTGCAAGTTTGCTATCAGGGCCGAGTATTGCCTTCCACTTTAAGCTTGTGCCCTCTGTAAAACCGACAGCTAAAGGCACACCATTTACAACAGGCATAAAATGCAGGCCGTCATCAGCGCTGGCAAAAAGCTGAACATCGCCTTCTGACTGCCATGTTACGGTGATAGATTTTATAACGCCTTTTGTAGTTATTGCAGGATTGATGATGTATGCGCTATTTGCCGCGATATCCGGCAAAATGTAGTCGCCACTGCTGTCCGCGCGCCACACCAAAGCGGATTCGTAAGAAATAGTTTCAGCAAAGAGTGGAGATGCGAAAAGAAAAACCAGGCAGGCCAAAACGAATGAGACAATTGAAGCAGGATGATTTGTCTCATTAGATCTATTTATTTTACGAAAAGGGACAAGAATTTTTTCCATCCTATTCCATGTCTTAGACACATAGGATCTTATATTACCTAATATTATAGCAAGATATTTCCCAGAATAAAAAGCATTTTTTGATTTTTTATCAACTATTTTTTGTGGGGCCAAAATAAGAATTTGCCCGTGTGGCAGTAATAATTGCATATCGGCTGTGCCCTCACTTATGCCGTTTGCGATTTCATCGCTATCTATACGATAAACCGCTGCATCTCCATTATTTTTATCAGACATACCAATTAGACTAAAGACCTGATGCGTCAAGTCAAAGCACTCGTCATCCCATGGTATAAAACCGCCTGTTTTTTTCTGCATATCTGTGCTTATTTCAAGCTTTGATGAGTCAGGAAGGAGTGGAGAATGCATTTTAATAGAGCTGTAACTTATTGCATTATAAATAGTTAAACCAAAAGTAAACGAGCTTACCTTTGGAAATACCCTGTTTATCTTGAAGTATTTGTATATATCCATCTTCGCATCTCCAGGGTAAATATATCATATATAATTATTATTAGGTATCCGTAAACACCCACTTTCTTCTTGCACAAACTACTCTAGTAAAACGAATGAGACAAATCATTCTGCTTGATTTGTCTCATTCGTTAGATTTAATTACCCTGTACAAGGTTGCTCGACTTATCTTAAGCTGACCCTGGATCTCTTGATGTGCGTACCCCCTTGCCAATAACTGTGTAATAACATATTTGCGTCCTTTCTGGCTTTCAGGAGTAGTCAATCTCTTGCCTGATTTTAGCTGACTTATCAATAACTCTAGATTAACTTCCTGGCTTGGCAACGCCGCCTCTTTCAGAAAACCTATCCCGACACGAATAGCTTTGTTAAAAGAATTATGATCCATTATAACTTTTCCTTTTGTGGCAGCATAAAACAAGAGCATTTCTTCATACTTGCGAGATGCCAATAGCTGATCTTTATTTATAATACTCAAGATTCTTGCAGAACTAACAAAGCTCTCTTTTGGCTTATCTATATACAAATGCACACTGGTCCATCGATAATCTCTCAAGTTTTGACATAAATTTGCCTTCAATGGATTAATATGAATATAGGCTGACGCAGTTAATAAGTATGTTTCATTATTGCAAAATGACGCTCTAAACCGGCCGCTGAAAACATGGCCTTTCCTTTTGTATTTTTTGTTGAAATAAACCGCATAAAGCCTAAAAAGATATTGCATGGCTAAAGATAGATTTTCTTCTTCTATCTCCAATAATATATGGAGATGATTAGGCAAAAGAGCAAAACAGTATATTTTGATTTTGAAATCTTGGACGGTCTTTTTTAGAAGTTTCAAGAAATACAAGTAATCGCTGTCTTCTACAAAAATATACTCTTTACCCGGAGCCCTTTGGATAACATGGTAAATACCACCCTTTACAATTATCCTTTTTCCAACCGTAGTTACTCCCATCTTTCCCTCCCTGTTGAACTGTTGAATGAGACAAATCAAACAGAATGGTTTGTCTCATTAAAATAATAATTTTGTGAAATTTAGCTTGAAGGGTACGAAAATAGGGAAAGCTAAATGCAGCTATTTTATCTATATTAACTCACCTAATGAGACAAATCAAACAGAACGATTTGTCTCATTCAAGATCTACAATCTTATTCTTTATGGCGTATTTGATGAGGTCGCTTGACTTGTGAAGCCCAAGCTTTTTTAAGAGGTTATTCTTATAGTTCTCAACGGTCCTGGCGCTTATAAAAAGGCTTTCTGCTATTTCTTTAGCGGTCTTACCTTCTGCCACAAGGCGCAGGACTTCAGTTTCGCGTTCACTTAAGATATTTTCTTTTGCCATTTCCTCAGAGCCCTTAGACGCTTTTTCCAACAAATAGGATGAAGCCTGCGAGCTAAGATAAACCTGGCCCGCGGTTATCTTGCGTAAGGCAGGCAAGAGGTCATCAGCGGCGTTCTCTTTATTTAAGTAGCCCTTAACCCCTGATTTAAGCGCGCGCATTATGTAGGCGTCTGCTTTGTGCACGCTAATAATCAAAATCTTAGTTTTTTTAGACGCGCGTTGGAGCTGATCTAATATTTCAAGGCCGCTTTTTTTCGGCATAGTGATATCAAGCAATAAAATATCCGGCTTTAAGGCGCTTACTTTATCAAGCGCCTCCTGGCCGTCGGCGGCTTCAGCCATGACCTCATAATCTTTCTGATTACGCAGAATATTCTTTATACCCTCTCGGATGATATCATGATCGTCTGCAATGATCACGGTGTAAGGCATTTAATCCTCCGGACCTCGACTTGAAACTTCAACTTGATTTATCGTAAGTCTATCGTTTTAATATCTAAAACACTGCATAGAAAAAACAGGGTCTTTAAAGTAACATTCTTTGAGCCTTCTTCTATCCTTGAAATATCGGGCTGCTTCATTCCGGCTATAGCAGCTAATCCCTTCTGGCTTAAACCCTTCCGTATTCTTGAATCCTTGATCATCTTGCCGATCTTTGGAAACATAGCCGAAGAAAAGTTGCCCGGCTGCCTGGTCTTAACACCTGCTTTTTGCAGGAGCTGTTCATATATTGTTTGCCACCAATCACGAAACTCAGACTCCTTGTCCATCTTCGCCCAATATACGCGCACTTCAGGCCAAATATTAATAAAAGCTTTTTCCGTAATGATCGAAAAGAGTTCTTTCGGCTTGTCACAGCGAGAAAGCAAGGTGATCATCCGCTGCTTAAACTGAGGAAGGGATGAGTCGCAAAGAATAGATTTAGTTTCTTTAAGCGCCTTATCATTTAATCCCCAGAAATATTTGAAAACAGGTGATGTTTTCATAATATTTGTTTTATAAATTCCTTTATCTCGTTCTCCAAGTAAACGATCATTTCCTTTGCATCAAAACCACGGTCATAGATATCGAGATCCAGCAGCGCCAGCTTCATGTCCTGGCGAGAAAATGTCCTGTACCAGTGAACCATACCTCTCTGCAATATTGACGGCAGGCTTTTTAACAAAAGATGCAACGGCTGGATCTTTTTTGAAAGTACAAAGATATCAAACGCATCTCTCGCCTCCATGCGGCCCTTCGCTATCTGCATGCCTATTTCATCCTGCCCAGATACAGCGCCTGCCATAGCAACAACCTTCTGCCAATATATATTTTCAACACTATAAACCGGAACACCTGAAAATCTTGATATTTTCGGCTTATTAAAAATGACATCCTCTATAAAATCTATTTTTAACGGCCTGGCTGAATTTTTTACAGGCAGTGTATAAAACCTCTCTTTGGCCCTGTTTTTTGCGGCGAATTCCGATTGCAGTCTTATCTTTACTCCCAGGGATCCTGAGATACGGGTGATTATTTTATTTATTTTCCTGACATCATAGCCAGTGGAAAAAAGATCCAGATCCAAAGAAAATCTGTGGTGCAGATAGTATAGTTCGAGCGCCGTACCTCCGGCAAGCGCAAAATTCTGCGCTGCTTTAGAAAAAACTTTTAAAAACTGCTGTTGTGTTTTACGTATCTTCAGATCCATCTGGCCACCTTTATAGTTTATAAGCTATATACAATATAGATTATACACTATAAATGTACTTTGCCAATACCAAGCCTCCAAAATCCGGCCTTGGCCCCAAACGCCGAGGCCATGTCTCCGGTGCCTCAACGGCTCAGCCTAAGGTCATACAGGCAGCGTGACTTCCAGTTTTGTGCCTTGGCCAGGCTTTGAGCAGACACGAAGGACGCCGCCAATAAGTTCTATCCTTTCGCGCAAGCCCTGTAGGCCCAATTTTATTTTATCGTCTTTGCGGCGTCCCGGCCGCCTCACATACTCTTCATAATTAAACCCTTTGCCATCGTCGGATACCATAAGAGCGACCGTATCATTATTTTTCTCAAGCGAGACCTCCACGTTCTTGGCCTCGGAATACTTGGCAATATTAGTCAGCGCTTCCTGAACGACACGATAAAGGATAAGGCTATGTTCCGGAGAAAGAAACGCGCCTGCCCCAAGCCTTTCGTAGTTATAATTATTGCCTGTCATCTCTTTGTGTTGAAGAATAAGCGCGGCTATGCTCTCAGACAAGCCTAAGTCATCTAATTCCGGAGGCCTTAACAGCTCTGATATATTATGCGTCTTATCCATAAGGCCATCTAATATCTTTTTAGTCTTATCTATCCGCTCTTTTTGCTCTTTCATCTCGGGCGAAAGGTCTCTTCCTAAAAGCCCTAGATATATTTTTAAAGCGCTTAGATCCTGCCCCATCTGATCATGTATCTGAAGCGATAGATTGTTACGTTGTTCTTCCTCCACCCTTATGACCTGGCGCCATAATAATTCTCGGTGCTCCTGTTCTCTTTTGCTCCTCCGGTAGATAAGATACGCCGTTTGAGCGCCTAATAAAAGGCCCACCAAGAGAGACCACCAAAGTAAAACAATAGAGCGCCTCTTGCCTGACTCAGCTACGGACAATTGATCATCGATCGCGCTTTGAATTGACTTCTGCAAAGGATCGCCCAAATACGCGTCTATCCCAAAAAGCTTACCTTCAAAATCCATCAGGTTTTTATTGATAGCGCCTTCTAAAGCTTTTTTCTCATCACCGGGCGCGCCTTCCGCCTTATCTATCGTGGCGATAATAGTATTGCCGATCTTACGTAACTCTGTTTCGCTTTCGCGCACGACTTTGACCCATTCTTTCTCCTGAGAAAGCCCGGCGCGCACAGCGTAAAAAGCGAGATGCTTGTCAAAGTTTACCGAGGCAGAACGCACAAGATCCAACTTTTGCGCGACTGAGGCGGCCTCAAGGTACTTAGCGCTCCGCCAGAACATATAACTGCGTATACCCATCGCGTATTTGCTATTAGAAGATTTCATCTCAAGCACGGCGTTCTGCATGGGCATATCAGTCTTAGCTAAATAGCTGACCACCCTGTTCAAATTCTCTATCTGCCTGATACCGATAAGCCCTACGGCAATGATCAAAAAAAGCAGGCCTGAAAAACCTGCCACCATTCCCCAATCTACAGTTATACGCCTTGGCATAAATTTATCTTTATTCTAATGAGACAAATCAAGCAGGATGATTTGTCTCACTGAGGAGGCTATTTGTCTAAATTGGCGAGCCACTCTTTGACAGCGTCAGCATCATCTGAGTCCGGAGAGAGCCCCAGATAATTACGATAATGATACTTGGCATTCTCCCTATCTTTAAAGTAATCGTCGTAGATGATGCCGAGATTATAATGAGCCAGCGCGTTTTTTGGGTTGTAACCGAGCGCCGTTTTAAATTCCTTGACCGCGGAATCAAAATCCTTGTTCTGCGTGTAGACAACTCCAAGATTATAGTGATACCTGTCAGCTTCTGAATTTATTTTAGCCTTGGCCTTGGCAAGCTGAGCCTCAGAAGACAATATCCTGGTCTCATAACTCTGCTGTTTCTTCCTGAAGCTTTCTTCAAGCTGTTTAATGTTATCCTTGCCTTCCTTTGCTATAACAGCGACTTCTTTGCGCAATTTCTCAAGGTCGTCACCAGTAACAAGCGATATCTCCCTCTCTCTAAGGACGCTTTTTTTTACTGCCTGCGCGTCTTTAACAGCCTGGTCTTTTTCCTTGGATAACTGGTTCATTTGATCAAGGAGTTTTTGTTTATCGTCTAAGCTCTTATCACGCTCTTTCTTGATATCCTCTTTTAATTCTTTTATCTCTATCTGCGCCTCATCAGCTGTCTTTAAATTTTCCGTGCGCAATAGATTGTTCTTGTCAGACTCGCCCTTATAGAGAAAGCCTGCTGCTAACGCCGCTATGGCGAAGACCACGATCACAGCTATCGCTAAAAATTTCATATGGAACTCTCCCCGAGCAAGCCCCGGGCTATCTTTTGTCTAGCGCTATTCAAGGGAATCCTTGGTTTTTTTCGTCAAGACCCCGCGAGCCTTGACCTGCTCTTTTTCGGCATCTACACTTTCCACATCGCCAGTAATGATATGGGGTGTAATAAAAATTGCTAATTCCGTCTTTATCTTTGCCGAATCCTTATTGCCAAAAAGCCAGCGAATAACAGGTATCTTTCTTAAGACCGGCATTTCAGCGCGCGTATCACGCAATTCTTCTTTCATGAGGCCAGCTATCATGACCATCGCCTTATCCTTGACCTTGACCATGGTCTCCGCCTGGGACGTCTCAACAACAGGGACCTTACTGCCTAACGGCGAGACCGCGGTCTCCCTGACAGTGCTGACCTCAGGCCTTATCTTCATGACCACAAAATTATCGTCGGTAATGGTAGGCGTAACGTTAAGTTTTACCCCTACGTCAACGTAATTGACTGATTCCGCTGTTGTTGTCGTAACGCTTGACTGGCTTTGCGTCTGCGAAAAATATACTTCCTTGGAACCTATAAGGATACTAGCCTCCTGATTATTCACTACGGCGATCCTCGGCCTAGAGAGTATGTTGGTTTTAGCTATACTATTCAGCGCCTGTATAACTACGTTAAAATTATTGGCATCCAGCGTGCCCACGCTCATCTGGCCATAATTACCAAGGCCTGTTACAGGAAATTTTCCTTTAAAATCAGGAGAAAATCTACCCCATGCCGCCATTTTAAAAAATTTCTCCCAGTCTATGCCAAACTGTGTCCTGTCATTAAGCGAGATCTGCACTATCTGCGCTTCTATCAAGACCTGCCTGGTTGGAGTATCAAATGCCTCTATCATCTTCTTTATCTTTTTCATTTTATCCGGCAGATCGCTGATCGCTATTTTATTGGTCCTGGCATCTAATTCCACGTTGCTTGAACCTGGAGTAAAAACACTCGCAAGCTGGCCTTTTAGGTCTTCAGCCTTGGCATATTTAAGATTGAAGATCTCAGCAGTATTCGGAGAATCCAGGGTCTTTGTTGTCTTCTCCATAAGATCCAGCGCCTCAGGGATGTCAACTAGTATAACGGTGCCCGTAGCTTCATCAATGATAACTTTACCGATATCGGTCTTTAATTGCCCAAGGGCTGCGGAAACATCTTTAGGAGAAGCATGCTTAAGCGAAAGCATTCTAACCTTACGCGGCTCTTTATATTTTTTGCCGTATAGCTGAGTGTATTTTTCCAGCGTCATCACTGTAATAATATTTTTTTCTTTTACCGCGGCCAAAGAATTTGTAATGAGGATAATGTCAAGCGCGTCTTCAAAAGTAACATTATTTAAGAAAACATTAACACGGCCCGTCACTTCTTTTGTGGGCACGATGTTTATTGCCATCTTGACGGCGAGTATCTTTAAAAGTTCAACTATATCAATCCCCTTCAGATCAAGGGATATCTTGCCAGGGTCAGCGTCTGTTATGGTAGCCATATCAGATAGGGCGTCTGTGGGCGAGGCCGCGGTGGCAGCTTTCTCCTGCTGCGTTTCGGCTTGCGGCTCGCCCTGCGCCCAGGCAAAAAAAGAACTCCGCTCCCCTAAAGCAAAGGAGAGCAGGAATAAAACAATTAATTTTTTAAAATATCTTGGCCTCATTAAAATTCGATTCTTGGTTCTTGGTTCTCGGCGAACACCGAAAACCGATTACCGAGCACCGCCTTTTTCCTACATTAACTCCACTTCCTGACCATCATAACTCAATATAACTCTGTCCTTCAAGATATCTTTTACGCGCGCGTTTCTGATCTTGCTGCCCCTGTTTAAAAGATCAGTCTTACCATTCTTAGAATCTTCAACAATGGCCTGCGGCGCATCGGACCATATAATACCCACGACCTTTAGGCCGTCTATTAAGCTCTTGATCTCCACTTTCGGCTCTGCTTTCTTCGCGGCTGCCTGCTCAACGGTTTCAGGCAGGGAAAAAATATTGCGCTGGGTTATTTCATGAAGATATATGGAAAGCGGATCCAGTTGTCCTAAAGTCATATCCCCAACTTCCATTTTTTTTGCCCGCATCTCAAGGCGCTGAACATTGGTAAGCCTGGGCGCGCCAAGCCAGAAATCCAGGCCCAGATACATCGTTGCCAAACCTGAAAAAAATACTAAAACAACGCTTGCGGCCTTGAGGTTCAAAAATGCCTTGAGCTTTTCTCCGTATTTAGCTTTTAATAATTTAAGATCAAATTTAAAGTCAGGCCCGCGGCGCTCACGCCTCATACTTTGAACAGCCTGAGGCGGAGATTCAATGATCCTTAAAAGTTTTTCTTCCGGAGTTAAACTCGGGTCAGGCATAATTTTATCAGAGGGCAGAGAGCAGAAAACAGAGAAAACTAATAAAGAGGCCAAATTTTCTGTCTTCTATCTTCTGTCTTCAAACCACGTCTTCTGCCACTATTTTACGGACAACATCACGGTCTACTACTATCCTGCTCTCCATGACAAGGGCCTTTAGCGCCTTGTGGCACAACATGGCTATCCGCCGAGGGTAACCTTGAGTCGCTTGATAGATCTCAACAATAGCGTCTTCTTTGAACAACGGTATGCTGGAGCGATATCCGGCCTGGCGAATACGGAACTCTATCATCTCTTTTGTTTCAATGTCGTCTAAGGGATTGATGATATACTTCATGCTGATCCTATCCATCAAATTCTTCATCTCCCTTATTTTAGGCAAAAGCTCAAGCTGGGCAAGCAACACAAGCTGTAAGAGCTTAAATTCATTGGTCTCATAATTCAACAGGACGCGCAAGACTTCAAGAGATATCTGATTTAATTTCTGCGCCTCGTCAACTAAAAGAATGATCGTCTTATTCTCCTGGACGCCTTTAGAAAAGAGGTATTTCTTTATAGCCTCCTTCATATCCAAAAGAGACGGCTGAGGCTTATCTATCTGTATCTGAAAAGTCCGCAGGAGAGACTCTACGAAGACTTCTTCTGTCTCGTATGTCGGGTCAAGGATCATAAAGAATATCGTGTCTTCGCGGGCTCTTAGCATCTGAAATAGTTTGCGCGACAACGTAGTTTTGCCCGTGCCCACGTCGCCTAAAATAACACTTAAGCCGCGGCGCAGGCGGATCTCTATCATGAGCCTTGTCAGCGCGGCCTGATGCTCCCGCGACTGATAAAAAAATTCAGGGTCTGGACTGGTGGAAAAAGGCTCTTTCTCTAATCCTAATATCTTAAAATAGCTCATACTGTCAGTATTATCTCACTCCTCGTGCCAAAAGACAATCGTTGCCTTAGCGAGATCGGCTGTGATCTTAAAAAAGCTAACCCTCTTTTTTCCCTGGAGCACCGTTATATCAAAACTTACGTAATCTGTCGTCACCCCCAACTGCATAGTTGACAACAGGCCCTGGATCACCTGCTGTTGAGCAGGCGTTATCCCGTAACTCATCAACTGCGTGATTATCTCCGACGAATTAGAAAAATATCTGTCGTCCTCAGTAGCCTCTGTTCCGTCATCGCCGGCCCTGTATTCCTGGATCTTTTTTATAAGGTCAGGGTCCATGCCCTGCGCGCTGAAGACCCCTGGCTGCGCTGTATTGATATTGACGAGGCCAAGGCCAAAAACAGTCGTCAGGCCCTTAAGCTGATCATATACCTCCTGCGTCATTCCGTCTAACAAAAGAAGCTCTTCTCTAACGGCTATATTCGCTCCAAAGACCGCGTCAATGAGCTGTGTCTGGCCAGATAATCCAGCTACCCTGCCTAATATTTCTTTAGGGGCAAGATCTAAATTGATCTTGCTTTGTTCATCTATTGGGACGATCAATAGGGTTTTGTCACCAATCGGGATCTCTCTTTCGCGAAGATCGTAAAGAGTAACAGCCTGAGGTGTAGCGTCATTGCTCAAGAGCACCTTCATAATATCCACACACGACTGCGCCAGATAAGGCGAGGTGTCGGTCTCAGTAACGAATTTCGCGAGTTTTAATTCCTGCATAACGCTTGATGTAGCGCCAAGGGCCAGGATAGAAAGCACGGCTATGGCGCCGACAGCCACAAAAAGGATAGCGCCTCTTGTCATAGAGGCCGCTTTATGGCATTCTTGTTTACTGTTGCGCGACAGGTATTGCAATGATCTTCTCCAGGTCTGTTCCGTCCTCTAATGCCACGGATACTTTTACAGCCGCAGGAATTCCTGCCGCGGTATTATTCCAACTCTCCAAAAATGTATAGTTCCCCGTCTGATCATCAGGCCCGTAATAATTCAACACAAAGTTTTCAACACCTGGGATCACAACGCGTGAAAAATTCCCTTTTTCCGTTCCCTGCATACCCAACATCTCTTCGCGGCTGATGCCCGAACGCTTAACGCACTTTTCTTCCGGAAAAAAATCATACGATAAATTATATATCTTGTTTGATACGATACCTGGAAATTCTATATGCGCCTTATCTCCTAAGAACCCTATGGGCGCGTAATAAAATGTGCGCCTGAGCTCCATAGATAATCGCTCAACCGTCAAGACAGCTTTGCGCTTAAAAAGATTCGTACTCGTCGCTTTCTTCCAAACCTTCATGCCCATGGAGAACGACGAAAAAAGAGAAACGCCCAAAATGCCGAAAAGCGCCAACACTATCATGGTCTCAACGAAGGTAAAGCCCCTGTAGCGCCCCAGCGCCCCAGCGCCCCAGCGCCCCAGTTTTAAAAATCTTGCCTGGGGTTCTGGAGTTCTGGGGCTCTGGGGAACTAAAAAACTTTTTCGCATCTACTCTTTCTTCTTCCTCTTCACATACCTCGTGACAGTAACATCTTTGACGGCCTTTCCCTGCGCCCAGGAAACTTTTGATTCCTCTTCGTTTAAATTCTCCTGCGCAAAAAGGCTCTCGTTACCAAGATCACCGGCCGAAACACCGTCGCGCACAACGCGCGTCCAGTTAAAATTTTCATAAGGTGGTTTGAAGGCCTCTGACCACTCACCGGCTTCGCTGCCGTTGTTTTCTTTTATAGCCAGGCCCTCTTCCCAGATCTTCGCGTTAAGAAGAAAGTTTGCTGTGATCTTATGTTCAGCCGTGGCCAAAGAAGACATACACTGGCTGAAAGCCCCCAGTATAAAGACCATGCCGACCGCTATCACTGCCACTGCCGCCATCAACTCTACAAGAGTAAACGCGCGTCGATGCCCCAGTACCCCAGAGGCCCAGCGCCCCAGAAAAAGATCTTGCTGGGAAACTGAAGTACTGGGGTTCTGGGGAGCCGATAATCGCTTCAACATTTATTTGCTCTCATTCCAATTGGCAATTATATCATTGCCGCTCTCAGTGCCGCTTTTACCCATGGAATACAAGTCATATCCATCCGCGTTATGTTCTCCCGGATATTTATACACGTAGGCGCGGCCCCACGGGTCTAAGGGTTGTTTTTTTAAATAGGGCCCCTTCCAGCTAGCCGCGCTTGAAGGCGCCTTTGTGAGATCCTCCAGGCTCGTTGGATATTCTCCGGTATCCACCTCGTATAGGTCTATGGCGAGCGCGAGGTTAGACTCAATATCAGTCTTGGCAACAGAGCGCCTGGCCTCATCAGAGCGGCCGGTCAGTTTAGGCACCACCATAGCTGCCAGGATGCCCAGGATGATTACCACGAGCATTATTTCAATCAATGTAAAACCCTTCTTTTTCATATTGCCTCCCAGTGTCCGCCTTTATCAGGGCCAACGCGTTTAATCAACCCCGCTTTTTTAAGTTTTAGAATGGCGTTATCAACCGTTCTCTGCGATAGCTGAGTTTAATCAGCAATTTCATGCGTCTTGATAAAAAGATTGGCGTTAATAGCTTGGAAGACTTTCTCCGCATTTTCTCCGCATCTTCTCCGCATCTTCTCCCTATAAATTCTCTTAAGACCGCTCGCCCATTTTTCAATGTCTTCAGACTTATACATCGTTTCCGCGATCAAAGGATTGCGCAATATAGAATATCCATCGCCTTCAACGAAATCTTGCGGGTCTAATTCATCAGGAAATGTGCCTGGGTTATAGATATCGACTCGATCCTTAAAGACGGCTACTTCGTTCCCTTTAGGATCTGCATAATCTCTATGGGGCAAAGGATTACCTACGGCTTCACGGATAGCCTCAACCGGGATTTCAGGGATCTCCTTCCTCGGGCCGCTTTTGATTTCAGCCCGCCACTTGATATGTTCTTTTACATAATTTTCTGCCTGCTCACGCAGACTAAAAATATTGCCCTTAAAGCTCCTGATATCCAAAAAGGTGACCTTGTCCGTTCCCGCGAAAACAGCCGCTTGAAACTCCAGCATAAATGGATCACAAAATAAAACTTCCGCCGCTTTAGTCAATTTCTCACTATGCAGTAGGCCTAACTTTTTCAAAGTTTGCAAAACACTCGTATACTTAAAATTAATGCGTTTAGCGGCATTGGCCTTACGCATATATTCTTTAACAGCCGAAGTATTAACATCCTTTAATTTTTTCTCCGAGACCTCGTTTTCCCAAAGAAGTTTTTTCTTGCTTAATATGAGCGTTTCGATCTTTTGAGGACTCAGCGCCTTATTCGATTCTCCAACACGGATATACGCCCTGCCATAGGCGAAATACGGGCTATTGATCCCATGCGCCTCTATAACGATACAGTCTTTCCCTTCAATCTTTCGGACTTCAACTTTCGGATAAATTTTCGGATCTATATTATCCACCACCGCCTGCGTTATATCCTTGATCGTCATCCGCCCAATATCCTGACCGACAACTTTTCCATCATCGGAGATCCCGAAGTATACCTCTCCCTGACCATGCTTATTAAGCATAGCCGCGATTGCAACAACCGCTTCTTTAAGCTCTGCGGTCGATCTCTTGAATTCTATTGTTTCCGATTCCTTATGCACGGTCATATCCTTATACGAACGACACGCCGACCACACTCATCGTGATGTTAAGATCCGGCGAATCCTCGGCCTTCGGGACTAACACTAGCTTTTCCACGCTAAAAAGCACGGATGAATTATGCAGAGCGTATAAAAAAGTGACTAGTTTCTGCATATTGGCTTCGGCCTTAATATTTATCTGATACTGTTTGGAAAATTTATCACCTTTGGATTCCTTTTGCGGCTTCATATCAAGTATGGTCAACCCCGCGTCGCGGCTTATCTTCTCCACTTCTTTCAAAAAATTCGCTACAGCCTCCTCATCTGAAAGATCCTGCATTGAGAAATAACTGGCGTATTTTCCGTATTCTTTTTCTATTCCATCTTTTTTCTCAATGAGGCTAACCCCTTTTTTAAGCCTGGCCTCTTGAAGCGTCACTTCATTGTTAAGCCCTGACAGCTTTTGCTGAAATGGTATGATAATAGCCTTTACGATGAGCCATATCAAAAAAAGACCGCCTATAGCATACCCTAACATGATCTCTCTTTTTTTAAATTCCATGCTACTTCTTTACTTTCTTCGCGCCCTTTTCAACCTCAACCGGGCAGAGTAGGTCAAATTCGTTAGTATCCTGGCCCTTGACTTTCTTTTTAGTCGTATATCTCGTCTGGACGTCCTGAAAATACGGCGAATTCTCTAATGTCGTGATGAATTTAAACACGTCGGACATCTCCTTCGTCCTGCCTTTGATATCCAACTTATCATCTTTTGAAAAAGACAGATTAGTAATAACTATTTCGGAAGGCAAGAGTTTTGAGATCTCAAAAAAATAATTTATAGCAGCGGTCTTGGTATCTAATTTAGACCTGATCCTTTTTATCCGCTCCATCTTTTCATTAAGCCCCTCGGAATCCTTGGCTATATTTTTATAGCGCGTGTTCAAAAGCGCCAGATACGCCTCTTTATTGTGCAGCTTCTCAAAATAAATGCCGCAGACTATAAGGATAAAGTACATAATACCCGAGGCAAGGAATAACATATCACGGCTGCGCTCCCGCAAGGTCTTTCGGATCTGCGCCTCAGGCAGCACGAAATTTATTTTCTTCTTTACCGTATCCAAACCCAGCCCCAGAAGCGCTGATAGCGAAACATTCTGAAATATATCAACGGGCGACTTGGCTACCTCTTTGGCGAGGCTAAGGTTTTCCAACGGGCTCATCACAACAACGGGAAGATTAAATTCAACCTCTATCATGGAGGCTAATTTTTTAAAGTTTTCCACTGCTCCGGATATGTATATCTTAGAAGGTTTCTGCATAACCTCCTCGCCCTGCGAGATAACTATGGTCTGTTTCATCTCGCCTATAAATTTCGGCCACCTGGATTCATCCGCGAGCTGCTCGCTGCCGGAAGTCATAACGCGTGAAAAAAGTATGTTTTCATAGGTAGAGACAATGAAATCCGTGAAACCGGCGTCAAGGTCCAAGATGATAAAGGCCTCAGTATTTTTAAGGTCAGCCGCCTTGGCCGCTTTACAAAGCCATGAGAGTATCCCGTCGGAACTCAGCTCTACCCTGTCAGTATAGAGCCCCGCCATTTCCAAGACGCGGAAGACCTTGCGTATGCTCTCTCTGTGGACGATAGCGAGCATGACCTTGGAATACCCCATCGTATCTTTGCCTAAGATACGGTAACCGCTGACGATCTCTTCTTTGGCATACGTGACCTGGCGGCCAACGTGGAGCTTGATCATATCATCTATCTCGTTAGGGTTGGCAGAAGGAATACGCAGGTTACGAAGGGTGACGGCGTTACGTGAAAAAGAAACGATAATAGATTGCGGCTTTTTTATTTTCAGTTCCACCAGGCAATCCGATATAGCTTTGGCTATAGCATCTTCAGAAAGATTGTTAACGTTTACCGCGGAGAGCGATTTCAAATAATAGGCGTTGATGGCGGACCTAAAGACAGCTATCTTCAGCCAGGGATTCCCGATCTCTAAAACAAGCGACGCGTTCATCGGGCTATTTGACCAGCATATTTATCTGAAATATCGGAAGAAGCATCGCCAAAACAATACCTCCCAGTATCAATCCTAATACTAAAATGATCATTGGCTCTAATAATGAAGTAATGACTTTCAGCTTCGCGTCTGTTTCCTGCGTATAGATATTCGCGACTTCATTCAATACGCCGTCAAGCTTGCCGCCTTCCTCGCCTACAGATACCATCTGCACAAAGAACGGCGGGAAAAAGGGGACTTTTTTCATGCTGCTGGCTAAAGATGTGCCCTCCATAACGTCCTTCTTGACGACCTCAAGGTCTTTGATGTATACCGCATTCTCTAAAGTAGGTATGGCGACTGCAAGGGCCTGGAACACGGGCAGGCCTGATCTTATCAATAGCGACAGCGTCCTACAAAACCGCGATAGCGACTGTTTCAGGGCGAGGCCGCCGATAATGGGGATACGGAGTTTGAGCCAATCCAGTTGCGCGCGGCCGCTCGCGGTCTTTGACATTTGCATAATGACCCCGACAATGATACCTATGCCCACAAGTATCATCCACCACGATGTCTTAAAAAACTCGCTGACCTGCAGCATGATCTGGGTAGGCAAAGGCAGCTTATAGTCAAAATCAGTGAATATTGAGCTCAGCTTAGGAATGACAAAACTAAAAAGGACAAAGATAACGCATACTCCCACGGATACCATAAGGATAGGATATGCCATGGCAGTCCTGACATGCATCTTAAATTCTTCTTCTTTAGATAAATAGCTGTCTAACTCTTCTAGAACCTCGTCTAAGCGGCCGGATGCCTCTCCTGAACGGATAAGATTAATGTAGATGCTTGGAAAAAAAATTTTATAGTGCGCAAGGGCATCGGAAAATGTCGCGCCGTTCTTAATAGATGAATGAAGGTCAAAAATAAGGTTTTTTAATTGCTCTTTATCCGCCTGGCCGTAAAGAATGCTCAATGACTTCAACAGGTCCACCCTTGCTTTCATAAGGCTTTTAAGCTGACTTGTAAAAACGCCTAAGTCTTTCTTTGACAGTCCGTGGCCGGTCAAGGCCTTCATCACACCCCCAGCCTGCGCCTTTGACGCAATAGCCGATTCGATCAGCAGTGACACTTTTACCGGAGATAAGCCCATTTCAATAAGCTTATCCACCGCGTTATCCTGGCTGTCGGCTACGATAATACCTTCAACGGCCTCGTTAAGATTCTTTTTTGCCAAATATGTATATGTCGGCATAATTTATCCCATTTCCGTAACGCGCAGGACCTCCTCCGGCGTTGTCAGGCCGTCTTTTATTTTACCCCAACCTTCACGCAAAAGCGTCCTTAACCCAAGTTCTATGGCTTTTTTCTTTATCTGGTGCGCTGTTGCTTTATCTAAAACCAACTGACGGAGCTGTTCGTTCATAAGAAGTATTTCATATATGGCCACCCTGCCTCTGTATCCTGTGAACTTACAATTCTCACAGCCCTTGCCTTTATAGATATACTCAGGCTTCTCTATGATCTCAAGCTGTTCTTTAGGGTCTTCTTTTTTCTTCATGGCATCTTTTAGCGCTACCTTCTCTTTACAATCCGAGCATATAGTCCTGACTAAGCGCTGCGCGATAAAAGCCTGAACGCTGGATGCGACCAGATATGGCTCCATACCCATATCCACAAGCCTCGTCACGCCTGACGACGCGTCATTGGTATGCAGAGTGGAAAATACAAGGTGGCCCGTAAGGGCTGTCCTGATAGCGAGCTCCGCGGTCTCTAAGTCCCTGACCTCGCCGACCATCATGATATCAGGGTCATGCCTGAGGAGATTCCGCAGGGCGCTGGCGAATGTAAGGCCTATTTTAGAGTTAACCTGAAGCTGTGTGACGCCTGTCAGGTCATATTCAATAGGATCTTCTACGGTGATTATCTTGACATCCGGCTTATTGAGCCTTGACAGAAACGAATACAGCGTCGTAGTCTTGCCAGACCCCGTGGGCCCAGTAAGAAAAATAATGCCATGGGGCTTCTGTATAAGCTCTTCTATCATCTCAAGGTCTTGCGCAGACAGCCCGAGGTCCGCCATGCTAAAAAGCATCTGTGTCGGCAGGACCCTTATTACAAGGTTCTCGCCGTATAGCGTAGGAATTATAGAAATACGCAGGTCCACGTCCATCTCGCCAAGTTTAACCTTAGCGCGGCCATCCTGCGGAAGCCTGCGCTCCACGATATCCATATTAGATATAATCTTGATGCGCGAGGTAATCGCCAGATGAAGTTGTTTTATTGTGTCCGGAACAGGCACATCATAAAGTATGCCATCTATCCTGTAGCGAACCTTGACGCGGTCTCGGTAAGGTTCTATGTGAATGTCAGTCGCGCGCGACTGTATGGCCTCTGCCAAAAGCTGATTTACGAGCCGGACCACCGAAGCATCCTGCGCCATCTTCTCAGGCGAATCCAGGACAGTCACGCTCTCGTCCTGCTTTTTAGGCGCCTCATCTTTCTTGTCTAGTATGCCTTCAACTATAGCCGCGCCCAGGCCATAATACGTCTTGATAGCGGCCATGATCTCTATCTCAACAGCCAGGACCACCTCCACTTCAAAACCAAGATGAAATTTAATGTCTTCCGTGGGCCAGACATCCAGAGGATTGGAAATAGCGATGGTCAGAAGGTCTCCACGCAGAGCCAAAGGCATAAACTTATAATGCCACACGAAACGCGCCGGTACCGCCTTAATGACTTGATCAGGCACAGTCTTATCTTTCAAGCTTGGGATAAATTGTATGGATAACTGTTCGGCGAGAGCCATCAAAAGTTGTTCTTCGGAGATAATTCCAAGCCTAACTAAAGACTTGCCCAAAAGCTCTCCGGTCTTGTTGTGTTCACGCAGCGCCACCTCAAGCTGCGCCTGCGTTACGACACCCTTTTTAATAAGCAACTCGCCTAATTTCAGCATATTTGATCCTCACGAATGAGACGAATGAGACAACGAATGAGACAAATCGAACAGAATGATTTGTCTCACTGGGTTTGGGGTATCAGAGGCCCCATCATATAAAAATCTTCGTCAGGGACACTATCCGTGCGGCCTGAAATAATACGCTCGCACCCTGCCAGCGTCTCCTCCAGGCTCACATACTTACCCTTCCTATTGGTATAAACCTCCGCTGTAAAAAATGGCTGGGTCAGAAAATTATCAAGCTTGCGCGCTCTATGGAAAATAATACGGTCATTCTTTGAAAGTTCCTCAACACCGATTATGGCAACTAACCGCTGAAGCTCATCAAATTTATGAAAAAGCCTTATCACATCCTGAGCCACATCAAAATGCCTCTTGCCTACGACGCGTGGATTTAAATACGCCGAAGACGACATGAGCGGGTCAATAGCGGGATATAGCCCGCGTTGAACCCTTGAGCGTGACAAAACAAGTATAGAATCCAAATGAGAAAAGATGCACACGACCGCTGGATCCGTCAGGTCATCCGCCGGGACATAGACCGCTTCAATAGCCGTGATAGAAGCGCCGAGCCTTGAGCGTATACGCTCATGGAACTCGCCTATTTCGCTAGTCAGGGTAGGCTGATAACCTGTCTCTGACGGTATCCTACCCAAAAGGGCTGACAATTCAGAACCAGCCTGGGCAAACCTAAACACATTGTCCATAAGAAATAGTACGCTGTGGCCGTCCTCCTGCAACGATTCCGCGAAGGCTATGCCAGTGGAAACGACTTCAAACCGAGCGCCCGGAGACTCATCCATCTGGCCAAAGACCAGGATAGACTTCGGCAAGATCTCACTTCTCAAAAATTCAAAATAGAGTTCGTTGCCTTCGCGAATACGCTCCCCTGCCCCTGTGAAAACACAAAGCCACTGTTGTTTTTTAATAATGTTATGAATGATCTCTAACGTAAGCAAACTCTTGCCTAACGCGGCTCCCCCAAGAATACCGGTCTTTGTATTTTTTAAAAGCGGGAAAAGAAGGTCTATCATCTTGATGCCGGTTTCTATGATCTCGTAACTTTCTTTTTCTTTCATTCCTAAGCTTATTTTTTCTTTAATAGCGCTTACGCGCCGGGCTGAAAAAAACGCGTTTGAATTTATAGGGCCCTTTTTATCAATGGGCTCGCCTAAGACGTTTAATACCCTGCCCAAAGCGGCCTCTCCTCTTGGTATAGAAAGCGAATCACCTGTCCTGCGGGCCTGCGAGCTCCTGGCCATGCCATAGGTCGGCGTCAAAGAAATACAACGGGCTATGAAACCTGCCTGATGCTCTATAACCTCCAGCACAATCTCCTGGCCTTCATGTGTCGCAGCCTTTAATATCTCATAAATAAATGGTAAGTCCTCTTCACGCTCAAATACCACATCAACTACAGGACCGCGCACAGACAAGATTTTCCCCGTAGGCAAGTTTGATCTTAGGTTTAGCTTTACCTCTCTCATGCGTTTTCCTCTACCCCTGCGCGTCTCCAACGCCGGCGGCTCGCGAAGATCTCCCTAATATTCTTATCGCTTTTTTCATGGAGATGTTTAAAATATTCATATTGGAGCTTTTTATTCGCGATTAAGATCTCCTCATGACTGCCTTCTAAATGAATAATGCGCGCCGCGCACTCCGAAAGCTTAGCCTCCCAAAACATTTCATATAACTTCTGCATAAGATACGACTTTACCATAAAATCAACCACCCTGGCCTTAGATGGTCCCAGCAAAAACTCTATATGCCTTGTAACTTTGCGCCTGACATCCTTCTTCTCGCCGAAAATACTGCCGCAAGGCAAAAGACGAGCAGTATCTATGCGTTGCGCGGTCAATGATAAAAATACCGGATAAGAGACTATGACAGCTCCTATACTTTTACTTAAGAATTTAGAGATAAGCAGATCTCTGACCGCTACCGCCCGATTGTAAGTGATATCATCGCCTATGCCCGGCAAGACAGTAAAGGCGCCGCTCTGGCTCTCAGACAAATAACGCGCGCCTCTTTCACCCATTACTATCAATTCATCACTGGACGTGGCCTGCTCAAGCCCGGCGTTTATCACCATCGTATTCAGGCTCCCCAAAAAACCTTCGTCGGAAGTGATCATCAAAATAACCTTGGGTAATTGGGGCCGTGATGTTAAAAAAGGGTGCGCAATATTTTGCGCGTCTATCTGCTCTAAAAATTCCTCAAGCTTTAATTTGAAATCTTCAAAACCTTTCCTACGTAGCTGAAGGCCGCGGAACTGGCTTGCTGTAGCGCCTTTTAAAACCTCTATCATATCCTGAAGCTCATTCGCGAACCTTAGATCTTCTCTGAGCTTGACCAAGGGTATCATACTACCTTCTTCTCCCTGAAGAACTCCATAAACGCGCGGTCAAGTTCTTCTTTGACCTCGGGCGATAGCATCTTCTTCTCAAGCAAGGCTTTAAGGAGGCCTGGATGAAGCTCTTCTAAATATTCCATTATTTCGCGGCCAAAAAGGCTTAGGCCTTCGGACGAAAGTATCTCAAGTATCTTTCTCTTAAAGGCGTAGAGCTGGATGATCAGGCCCAATTCGGATACAGGTTTATGGGCATCCTGCACCAATAACAGCGAAAGCGCCTCACCCCTCCTTAATTTCTCCGAGATCTCCGTAGATATTTTTGTTTTGACGCGCATAAGCCTAAGCATATCTTTATATTGGGCGTAATCTAAGCGCAGTGTGTCGCTCACCTCGCGCAAAGCGTCAGACTGGACCTTACTGCCTATGCGCGACACCGATAGGCCCAGGTCTATGGCTGGTTTGAACCCCTCGCGGAAAAGGCCGCTTGATATATACACTTGTCCGTCGGTCATGGACACAAGGTTACTCTGTATATATCCGGTTATGTCTCCCTGCAGCGTCTCCACAATAGGGAAAAACGTCATGGATCCTGAGCCCATCTCAGGATTCAGCCGGCCCGCGCGTTCCATTAATTGCGAATGAAGATAAAAAATATCTCCAGGATATGCCTCGCGGCCCGGAGACCTTTCCAAGAGCAATGAAAGCTCCCGATATATCCAGGCGTGTTTTGTAAGATCGTCAAACACGACAAAGGCATCCCGGCCGGAATACATAAAATATTCAGCCATAGTAGCTGCCACATAAGGCGCTAAATACTGTTCTCCTAAAGAGGCTGATGCAGAGGCTGCTACGATAATGGTATAATCAAGAGCCTCCATCTCTTCAAGGGTGTGAATAATCTTTAATAAGGACGCGTGAGACCCGCCCACCCAGCAATAGACGCAGATAACATTCTTGCCCTTTTGATTGATTATGGTATCTAAAGCCAGAGTTGTCTTGCCTGTTTGGCGGTCTCCAATTATCAATTCGCGCTGGCCTTTTCCTATGGGGATAATGCTGTCTAGGATCTTTATACCCGTATAGAGCTGCTCAGTTATGGGCACGCGGTCAAGCACTCCGGGCGCCTTGCGAAAAACAGGGCTAAAGGTATCACTTTCAATAACATAGCTTTTGTCATCAAGAGGCTCACCGGTGCTTGAGATAACGCGGCCGATAAAATTCTCTCCAACAGGGAGTGAAAATACTTCGTTGTGGCTTGATACCGTAGAGCCTAACTTTATATCTTTCTCATCGCCTAAGATAAAGGCCATTACCTCACGCGCGTTAAAATCAATGACGAGCCCTTTACGGTTAACATCGCTAAACTCTACAATCTGGCCATAAATACAGCTCGGCAAACCCTCTATTTTAACGATGCCGCGTTTGACTTCTGTAACGACACCAACCTCTTTTATCTCAAACGGCTCTATTTTGATGGCTGAGGTTCTTCCCATACGTGTCTTTAAGCCCTGCTTAACTTTAGCGCGCTCATCGCTTTAACCATTTTATTCTTTAAACTTCCGTCTATGACAAGCCCGCCTAATTTTATGACCATGCCTACGATAAGAGACGCTTCGATCTTTTGCTCTATCTTAAGATCAAGATCTAACTTAGAGACAAGGATCTCTTTTATCCTGGCTTCTTCCTGCGGTGAAAGCGGTAAGGGCGTCAAAACCTCAGCTATACCTACTTTGACGGCCAATTTCGCTTTATCTACTTTTTTTAATTCCTCAATAAGATCATCAATGAGCTGCGCGTGCAAAAGCTCCTGGCCTTTAGTAGAGAACGCGCAAGCGATAAGCTCCTGCGCTAAAGTCACAGCCTTCTCTTCGGCGCTCGCCATCATCTCAGACTCCACTTTCTTTGTTTTATCCAAGGCCTCAGCCACGGTCTTTTTTACTTGCTGCTCAGCGCGCTCTGATGCCTCCAAAGCTATTTTCTCTGCGCTGTGGCGCGCGTTCTCAATTAAGCGATTAGCTTCCTCTTTACTGCGCGCGATCTCACTATCAGATTGGATCCTGACACGCTCTAACTCCTTATTCAAAATATTTTCTTTTTCCAAGCTATCCTGATGAAGGGTTTGCAACCTATTCAAGGCTACTTTGAGCTGGCTACCGAATAGAAGGCGCAAGACAACGATTATCACGCCAAAAGTAATAACTTGTATTAGGATCAGAGACCAAACCATGCAAACTCCATATTTAACTAATGAGACAGACCAAGCAGGATGATCTGTCTCATTTGAATAGATTATATATCATAACAAGGGCGATGACAGCAATTCCTTCGGCGAATAAAAAAGCAAACCCCATAGCTAACATGATCTTGGGCGACGCCGCGGGGTTCCTGCCTAAAGCCCGGACAGCCGCGTATCCGACTAGAGCAATAATAAGGGATGGGCCCAAGGTGCTGATGAACATAACTAACGCTATTGTTAAATTCCGCATAACGGCGCCCCTACTCCACCAAAATGATCAGTTCATTATTTCTCATCCTCGCCAAACCTCTGTGGACGCGAATAGGCGTTAAATCATGCGCTCCAAGTTTTGCCACGGGCCTAAGCCTAATAAGGCCTTTACCCAAAGCTACAAAAATAGATTCGTGGTCATCTAATATAGACATTTCTCCATCGGTAGCTGGCAATATGGCCTCTGAAACAGCGCCCTGAAAAATAGTATGTTGAGCATCCAGAATAGATATTCTCATTGGCTCTTATGCCACGCAGACCTTGTTCTTGCCAGTGATCTTGGCCTGATATAGCGCCTTATCCGCTTTGTCTATTAAGACGTCTTTTTCGGCCGCGTCAGCCGGATAATCAGAAATACCCATGCTAATGGTGGTAGGCAGGCTTAAGCGCACGAGATTCAACACTCTCTCTGCGGCTAAGACCGCGCCCTTCTTGTCTGTTTCTATCATCAGGATCACAAATTCTTCACCGCCGTAACGAAAGACCATATCTAAATTCCTGACGGAGCGGACAAAAAGGTTTGTCAAACCCCGTAAGAGTTCATCGCCCGCCATGTGACCGTTTGTATCATTGTATTTTTTAAAATTATCCACATCCGTCATGATCGCGCAGAAATGCTGAGGATAGCGGCGCGCGCGAGTTATTTCGCGGTCTAAGACTTCATGAAGATAGCGATGATTATAAACACCAGTCAGGCCGTCTAAAATAGATAAGTCGTAATAATACGATTTCTTATTTGCTTCATCCATAAGCGCGTAGCGTTCCACAGCGTGTTCTACTACGATCCTTATCTCGCTGGGGTTGAAAGGCTTAGTAATGTATCCAAATGCGCCGTCTTCCATGACTTCAATAGCAGAATTGATAAAGAGATACGGCGTGATAACTACAATACTTATTTTAGTGTCTATGTTCTTAACGGCGCGCACGAGATCCGAACCGCTCATGTCCGGCATCCTGAGCTCCGCTATTACCACGGTGCACTTTATATCTTTGAGCATCTTTAAACCTTCTTTGGCCGAACTCGCCATGCTCACGTTATGGCCTGCGGCATAAAGAACCTGACCCAGCGTTTCCGATACCTCTTTTTCATCTTCAATTACTAAAATATCAGAGCTTTTCTTCATGGCACACCTCTACTATTATTATAGAGCCCCTTTAGGGACGTAATCCCACCCATTCGCCTCCGGCGGACTGGATGCGGTATAAATTACGTAACTTATTACTATATATTATATATAGAAGCAGGGAGAGTCAACTGTTTTCACTGTATTTTGGGACGGGAAAATTCACGTCCCCAACCGGATTCGAACCGGTGCCGCAAGCTTGAAAAGCTCGTGTCCTAGGCCAGACTAGACGATGGGGACTGACATAAATAAATTTTGGTGCTCATAGCCCCAACGGCCACAAAGTAGCCATTGGGACTTCACTGGATAAATAACTTTTTGTGGTCAGAATTTTACCTATGAAATCCTCTGTTGTCAAGGAAAGTTTGAGGCTCCCATGCTCATTTGATATAACTGCTTGACTCTTCACGTGATTTAGGTTATTTTTAGTTCAATGAGCACCTTCATAGGCATCGGCGTGAGCGAAAAAAAAGATCCTTTCCTGGCAGCTGCAGAAGCGGCCAAACTCGCCCTGTATCAACTCCACCATAGAGAGATTACTCTTGGTATTTTATTCTCTACGATCCACTTCGCTGATAAGAGGCTTTTAGAAGGCATTACCTATAGCCTGGGCAATATAAAACTGCTTGGTTGCAGCGGCGCCGCCCTCATCTCTTCCCATGGGATCCTCAAATACGGCGTCGGGGTAATGCTTATAAATTCTGATAAAATAAAATTTGGCCTTGCGGCATCAGGCCCCATTAATACAAAAGGCCCGCGCGCCGCTGGAGAAGAATTCGCCCGCGAGGCTCTTAAAAACTTAGGAATGACCCAGCGGGACATGGCACTTATCTTATCCGACGGCCTGGTAGAAAATGGATCAGACCTTCTGCGGGGTATCAAAGACGTCGTCGGATCAAGTTTCCCGGTCTTCGGCGGCTCCAGCGCGGATAATTTAAGATTTTTTAAAACTTACCAATATTTTAACAACGAGCTGTTGGCCAACAGCCTCATCGGCGCTATTTTTTCCGGAGAGGATCTCTTTGGCATAGGAGTGCGCCACGGCTGGAAGCCTCTTGGAAAACCTCACACCATAACCGAAGTCAAGGGCAATATCATAAAAAAAATAGAAGGCAAGCCCGCGATATCAATTTATGAAGAATACTTCGGTAAATCAAAAGAAGAGATAAAAAATACACTAATACGCATGAGCATTTATTATCCTCTGGGGCTTTACGTGCCCGGAGAATCTGAATACCTTTTAAGGAATGCGCTGCGCATAGACGAAGACGGCGGCCTGGTCTGCCAGGGAGACGCCTCGGAAGGAAACGACGCGCGCCTCATGATGGGCACTAAGGACTGGGCGCTAGATGCCGCTGCCCAAGCGGCGCAAGAAGCCAAGAGCGCTTTACAGGATAAAACTATCAAAGGCGCTATCATCTTTGAATCCATCTCGCGCCATAAACTTCTTGGACGGTTGACAGAGAAAGAGTTATCGCGTATAAAAGAAGTACTGGGCGACGTCCCCATCCTGGGGATATGCACATATGGAGAACAAGCGCCGTTAAAATCAGTTGAGCATTACGGAGAACCATACTTCCACAATGAAACAATTGCCATATTAACCATAGGCGAATCCCATGCCGCTAACAAACTCGTTTAAAGAACCGGTCATATTAGAGAACATCCTCAATTTCGCGGGAATGTTTGGCCTTATCGCCGTCATCGCCCTTATCATCATTCTCGTCTTTAAGATGGAAAAAATAAAAGAGCTCCAGGCACAACTCGCCAAACTCAAGCGAGCTTTTGATGAGTTGGACGGCCAAGCCAAACTTATCGTCCAGACAGACCTAGAACTTCACCACGCTCAGGAAGAATTAGACAAAAAGGTCACAGGCCTCGTCACCCTGCAAAAACTCACGCGCATGATCTCTACGACCTTAGACGAAGAAGAAATATTCAGAAAACTTGAAGAGAAACACATCGTGGAACTCGGTTTTGATCGCGCCCTTGCCTTTTCTAAAGACGACGCTAACATTTACCGCGCGCGCATTTCTATCGGCTATACGATGGAAGAAACCAACTACATCATAAAAGAACTGCTGAACCACCCTCTTATTTTAGATAAAGTGCTGGATAAGAACAAGGTGTTCTCTTCGCTGGACACGGACAAGGATAAAGCTAGCAAAGAAATACCTGATCTTATCAAACTTCTTGATATATCATCCTTCGTCTGCGCGCCTATGATGAAAAAAGACGGCGCCATAGGCGCGCTCATCTTGGGCTGCGAATCTCCATACACGCGCCTGACCGAAGGTGACAAAGACCTCGTTTATATCCTGGCTACACAAATAGGGCAGGCTTTGGAAAACGCCAAATTATTTGAAGAGACCTGGCGTTCCCACCAGGAATTAGAAGCAAAGATCCAGCAAAGAACCAAAGAATTATCAGCGGCCCTTGAAGAGATCAAACTGATCAGTAAAAGAAAAACCGACTTCATCAGCGCTGTTTCACACGAATTACGCACTCCGCTAACATCCATAAAAGGATACGCGTCCATCTTAGCCTTAGGCAAACTTGGCGTTTTGCCTCCGGAGGCAAAAGAAAGGGTGGAAAAAATAAATAAACACTCTGACAACCTTTCCCAGCTTATCAACAACCTGCTGGATATATCAAGGATAGAATCCGGGCGCGTGGAGCTAAAGCTTGAATCACTGAACTTAAAAAATATAACAGACAGCCTGACGGATATGCTGGCCCCGGCGATGAAAGAAAAGGCGATAGAATTCCTTGTTGACCTGCCGACCGGCTCACCGCTTGTCAAAGGTGACAAAATACAGATTGAGCGCGTTTTCATAAACCTCGTGGGTAACGCCATCAAATTCGTCCCAGAGAACGGACGCATAACAATAAAAGCCAAAATGCTGGATCCAGAGACCGTTCAGGTCTCGGTGTCAGACAATGGCATAGGCATACCCGAAAAAGACTTGGCCAAGCTCGGAGAAGAATTCTTTAGGATTGACAATGACGTCAACGCAAAAGTAAAAGGAACAGGCCTGGGGCTGTCTTTAGTCAAATCCATTGTAGCGGCGCACAAAGGGAAATTAACCATCTCAAGTCAACCGGGCAAAGGATCAACATTCTCATTTACCCTGCCCAGAGGAGTCATATGAAAAAGATCTTAGTTATTGACGACGAGGCCGACATAAGAGAAATAGTGCGCCTCTATCTCGCTGAAGAAGGATTTAAAGTGATAGAAGCCGGGAACGGACAGGACGGTATCTTGACGGCGCAACGGGAAAAACCTGACCTGATCATTCTTGATATCATGATGCCTGGCATCAACGGCTTTGAAGTCGCCAAACACTTAAAGGACGACCCCAACACGCACAATATCCCCATTATCATCCTTTCTGTCTTAGCTCAAGATTCTCAATACAGGCACGGTATTTTGGACTATATATCCAAACCATTCCGCCAAGAGGAACTCGTGGGCATCATAAAAAAAGTTTTTGAAAAAGTTAAAGGAAGGCCAAACAAAAAATCGGTTTTGATCGTAGACGACGACCCCGACATTGTGGATATTATCGCCATATGCCTTAAAGACAATAACATCGTGCCGGAAAAAGCCTATAATGGCCTGGACGCGCTGGAAAATATAAAAACAAAGAACGTTGACCTGATCCTCCTAGACATAAACATGCCCGGGATGAACGGGTTTGAAGTCATAAAACAATTAAAATTGGATAAAAAAACCTGCGACATCCCTATTGTCGTATTGACTGGGACATATATTTCAGAGGACGATAAAAAACACGGCCTTACCCTCGGAGTCGCCAAGTATCTTACCAAACCCTTCTCAGCGGATGACTTAACCAAGGAGATCAAGGAGGCGTTTAATGTCAAGACATAGGATCATCGTCATAGACGACGACCCGGATATCCGCGACGTCCTGGCTCTAACGCTTGCCCAGGAAGACTATGAAGTCCTGCAGGCCCAGGATGGCGAAGAAGGCTTGATCCTAATCAAAAATAAAGCGCCAGACCTGGTCATAGCTGACTACAATATGCCAAAAATGAACGGCCCGACGCTTACAGGCATAATAAAAAAAGATATCCTTATGTCACACTTACCCATCATAATGCTTACAGGAAAGAGCGAAGTGATCGACAAAGTCTCAGGCATTAACGCCGGCGCCGATGATTATATAATCAAGCCCTTTGAACCGCAAGAATTGCTAGCCCGTATAAAAATGATATTGCGCCGGACTGAGCGCGACCTGGAAGCAAACCCATTAACAAGACTGCCAGGCAACGTCTCTATTTTAAACGAGCTGCAGAACCGTATAGAAAAAAAGGTGCAATTCGCCGTAGCTTATATAGACTTAGACAAATTCAAAGTTTACAACGACAAATACGGCTTCAGGCATGGAGATGAAGTCATACGCGATACTGCAAGGCTATTGATACGCTCAACCCAAGAGCTGGGAAACACGGAGGATTTTATAGGCCATATAGGAGGCGATGATTTCGTCGTTGTAACAACACCCGATAGAGTAGACGCCATCTGCGAAAAGGTCATCTCGGAATTTGAAAAAAAAGCCCCCAGCTTCTACAACGAAGACGACCGGGCCGCAGGTTTTATCGTAGGCCATGACAGAAAAGGAGTAGAGCAAAAGTTCGCCC
>Ga0051987_10000195_pt1 | contig 32802 bp, 39 predicted proteins | sample CryGey08umfilter_2_FD_58083 | JGI IMG/M metagenome (GOLD analysis project Ga0051987, IMG submission 58083) | Groundwater microbial communities from aquifer in Utah, USA - Crystal Geyser 4/10/14 0.8 um filter | ecosystem: Environmental > Aquatic > Deep subsurface > Groundwater | place: USA: Utah... | reverse complement strand
GCCGCCAAAACCAAAAGAATTATACCGCCAAGCAGATCAACTCTTTTCATTTATCAAATTATATACTTGACAAATTGTTTGGAAAAGCATTAGATTAATTTAATCGTAAAGGAGGTGATAATCTGTGCCTGCCAAAAAGAAAGCAAAGAAAGCAAAAAAAAGAAGATAAATTTATCTTTTTTATAAAAAAATGAAGCCGCATGTATATTTTTTGTTGGCTTCATTTTTTTGTGGGAATATTACCTCTTGACAAGGGGCTAATCTACTACTAAACTAATATTAGTTATCGAATGAGGGACGAAAGCAATGCTCGAAATAAGCAAAGCTTGATTCTCGCTATGCTCGAAATTAGTAAAAAAACCGATTATGGTTTGGAATTGGCAAGGATACTGGCGGAAAATTATGACAAAGGTCCGGTATCTTTAAAACAATTGGCTAAAAAAGAGAATTTACCATATCGATTCTTGGGACAGGTAGTGATTCCTTTAAAAGAAGCGGGTATTATTGAAGCCAAAGAGGGGACAAACGGCGGATATTTCTTAAAAAGGAAACCTAAAGATATTTCGCTGGCCGATTTAATAAAAGCTTTGGAAGGATCGGTTAATCTTTGTGATTGTGTTGATTGCCAGCGAACTGTTGGCTGCCGGTCAAAGAATTTCTGGAAAGAGATTGAAAAAAATTTTATAATCCAAATGGAGAGAAAAAGTTTGGCGGATTTAATATAACGCGTCATTCTGAGGCGTTGCGACTAGATCCTTCACGCAGTTTACACTGAGCTTGTCGAATGTGTTCAGGATGACTGTAAATAAAATGATAGATAAAAATGATGTTTTGAAAAAATTACAGTCAGTAATGGATCCGGAAATCGGTTATAGTATTGTAGATTTGGGATTGATTTATGGAATTAAGATTGATCAAGGACGGGTGGAAATTAGAATGACTTTAACGGCGCCGGCATGTCCATTGGCGCAAATAATTGGGGATGATATTGAAAAAGCCGTTAAGAAAGTCAATGGAGTTAAGGAGGTTAAAGTGAATATTGTTTCCAATCCGCCCTGGAGTCCGGAAAAGATGACGCCATCCTTAAGAAAGAAAATGGGATTTTGATATGATCAAAAGAGTATATTTTGATAACGCAGCGACCACTCAAGTTTCTCCGGAAGTTCTTTCGGAAATGACTCCGTATTTTTCTCAAATTTATGGTAATGCATCTGAACCGCATTCTTGGGGAGACGAAGCAAAAAAGGGGATAAATCAAGCACGGGAACAAGTTGCAGATGTTTTAGGAGCTAAGCCAAGTGAAATCTTTTTTACTTCCTGCGCGACAGAATCGATCAATTTAGCACACAAGGGATTAATAGAAGCGGCTAGGGGCGAGGGGCGAGGGGCGAGTGAGAAACCACACATAATTACGACACAGATAGAGCACAAAGCCGTTTTGGAAACCTGCAAGCATTTGGAAAAATTAGGATTAGCAGAAGTGACTTATTTACCGGTTGATCAGTATGGGTTGGTTAGTATTGGCGATGTTGAAAAGGCAATAAAGGAAAATACTGTCTTGGTATCCGTTATGTATGTAAATAATGAAGTGGGAACGATTGAGCCAATTGTAGAAATTGGAAAAATGATTAAAGAAGTAAATATTACGCGTCTCGCTTCTCGTTTACCCTGTAAGGGCCTCCCGCTTCTCAAATTTCATACGGATGCGACCCAGGCAATTCAATATATGGATTGTAATGTTGATACTTTGGGAGTTGATATGCTTTCCATGACCGGTCATAAACTTCACGCGCCCAAGGGAATCGGGGCCTTGTATATTAGAAAAGGAATGTCGATGGTTAGACAGCAGGATGGAGGGGCTCAAGAATTAGGTTTACGGGCGGGGACGGAAAATGTACCATACATTGTTGGACTGGGTAAGGCTATCGAGCTGGCGAGAAGTGGGAAGTGGGAAGATAGAAGCGAGAAGATAGAAAGATTGCGGGATAAATTGATTGCCGGAATATTAAAAATAACAGGAACCAAACTGACTGGACATTCGGAAAAAAGAGCTCCCCATATTGCTTCGTTCGTGTTCGAGGGAATTGAAGGGGAAGCCATGCTTTTATATTTATCAGAAGAAGGAATTGCGGTTTCTTCCGGATCGGCTTGCACCAGCGGCAGCTTAGAACCAAGTCATGTTTTGACCGCCATGGGAATTCCGCCGGAAATTGCTCACGGATCGGTAAGGTTTTCATTAAGCAAATACACAACTGAAGATGAGATAGAATATACTTTAAAAGTATTGCCGGGAGTGGTTAAAAGAATTAGGAAAATGGCACCCAAGCTATGAAAATCCGAAATCCGAAGCACGAAAATAATAGTAAATCAGTAAATCGGAAGATCAGGACAAGATAACAGAAAACAGAATACCAGTAATTTTAACTGGTTTCTGATCTCCGGTTTCTTTACCTGATATTCTGATCAACCGATAATCTACTTAATTTGATATTCGAATTTAATTATTCAAAGTATATGGATTTTACCAATTTGTATTCAAAAAAAGTACTAGAGCATGTAAAAAACCCGCAAAATGTCGGGGAAATGAAAAATCCTGACGGGGTGGCAATGGTGGGGAATAAAGTTTGCGGAGACATTATGAGATTGTATATAAAAGTTGGAAATAGAACAAACAACCTGCCTCGCGGCAAGGCGGGTAAACAACAAAGTGAGGAAATTATTGAGGATGCCAAATTCCAGACGCTCGGATGTGGTGCGGCAATTGCGACTTCGAGCATGGTAACGACAATGGTTAAAGGAAAAACTTTGGAAGAGGCGGAACAGGTAACCAATAAAGCCGTTGCCGAAGCACTTGACGGTTTGCCAAGTTCCAAAATGCATTGTTCCAATCTGGCAGCGGAAGCGTTACTAAAGGCAATAGAAAATTACAAGCAGTCTAAGTCTAAAAAAACAGTCTAAACAAGAACATTATTTTAATCTTTTTGGTAAATAGTTGGATTTACTGATTACTTTATTATTGTTATCCCCGATCAAATCGGGGATCCAAGTATCAGACAAATCGTTCCATCCGGGATTTAATTTTTCTATTAGTTCGAGTTTCCATTTTCTATTCCACTTTTTAAGATGTTTTTCTCTTTGTAAGGCTTCTTGGATATCGTTGGTTTGTTCGTAGTAAACGAGTACATTTACATTATATTTTTCAGTAAAACCTTTAATCAAATGATTTCTGTGTTCATAAATTCGTCTTTCCAGATCGGTTAGTAACTCCTATATACAAAGTGCCATTTCTTTTGCTTGCAAGGATATATACATAATAAGTTTTAGGCATACAAAACACTGGATTCCCACTTTCGTGGGAATGACAAAGAATTAATTTCTCGTTCATAGCCCACTCGGGCAAGCCACAATTTGAATGGTTCGGCATTGGGAGAGGGGATTGATTGAATAATCCTCAAATTTTCCTTTTTTCCATTCCACTGCCGTCTGATTTTCTTTCCTTCAAAAATGGCTAATTTGGTTTTGGTGGGTTTCATATTCGGGTTTTCTTCTTTAATTCTACTACAAAATTGAAACAATTGTCATTCCGCGAACAATGTCATCCCGGTCTTGACCCGGGATCTATACTAATAGATTCCGGCTCGTTGGCCGGAATGACAGATTAGACTTACTGATTAATCAATTTAGGTTGACTGTAATCAATGATATAAATTGGTATTTCTTGCCAGGATTTAATCTGTTTTCCCTCAAAAACAATTTTTGCAATCTTGCCTTTTTTGGTTTCTTCACTCCAAGGTTGGTCAAAAACAAAATTCCCTAGAGAATAAAAGATTAAGCCGTTGTTATATTCCTCGGTCGGTTGGGTAACATGAGGATGATGGCCAATGATAACTTTAGCGCCAGAATCAATGATTTGATGTGCTAATTCGGTCTGCCAAGTTTGGGGTATTTTCTCATATTCTTGGCCCCAATGGTGGGAAATAACCAAAATACCTGCTTGAGATGTGTATCTTGTTACCATATCAAGAATCTGCTGATTTGAGCGAGTTTTGGTTAGATCAAAGGACAAGAAACCGATTGTTAGATTGTTATATTGTTTTATTGCTATATTGTTTTCTGCGGAAGAAAGAATGCCGTTTTGCTGGAGAAGATTAATCGTATATTGTTTTCCTTGAGAACCATAATTCAGAATATGATTGTTGGCAATTGACAAAATATCAAATCCAGAAAAAGTTAAACCTTGAATTGCTTTTGGATCGGCACAGAAAACCATACCCGTATTGGTGGTTGGGCAGTCTTTCCAGAATGGGGATTCCAGATTTCCAAAAGTGAGATCTGTGGATCTTAAAATATCGGCTGTTTTCTGAAACGGATATGTAAAATCATTTAAAGAACGCATCTTTGCATTGACTGACCGGCCCAGCATTATGTCGCCAACTGCGATCAAGGTGAGGGCAGGGCTTGCCCTGAGCGAAGTCGAAGGGTGGGGAGTTTGGTTGGGAGTTAAAGGGGAGATGGGGGGATTTTTAGAAAATAGAAAATAAAAGATAAAAGATAAAAAACACAGAGTAAAAATTAAAAAGATAAGAAATTTTATCTTGCGCATACGAATATTATATAATTTCTGATACAATATATTTGAAAAATGATTTTTGTAAACTTCAAAACCTATCCTCAAGGAACCGGGCAAAAGGCAGTTGAACTGGTTAAAATTTGCGAATCGGTTTCAAAAGAATCCGGGGTAGAAATTATTCCGGTTGTACAGGCGGTTGACCTCTGGCGAGTGACGCAGGCCGTAAAGATTCCGGTTTGGGTCCAACACGTTGATTGGTTTGAACCAGGGCAGCACACGGGCTGGATAAATCTGGAATCAGTTATTGAGTCAGGTGCCTCTGGAACTTTGTTAAATCATTCAGAACACCAGTTGGCCCCCGGGACAATTAATCAGGTAATAAAGAGAAGCGAGAAGCGGGATGCGGGAAGCGGGAAGAAGTTCCAGATTATGGTGTGTTGCAAGACTACGGGTCAGGCGGAAAGACTCTTAAAACTAAAACCAGACTTTTTAGCTTATGAACCGCCGGAATTGATTGGCAACAAAATGAAATCGGTGACGACAGAAAAACCAAAAGTAATCAAAAAGATTGTCGAGCTCAGCTCGATTTCCGTAATTGTTGGGGCTGGGATTCATTCCAAACAGGATATTGAAACCAGTCTAAAAATGGGAGCGAAAGGAATCCTGGTATCGAGCGATATTGTTTTAGCAGATAATCCAGAACAAGAGTTGAGAAAATTGACCGGCGGGTCATCCTGAACTTGATTCAGGATCTATATAGATTCCGGATCAAGTCCGGAATGACAACAAAAACAAATATGATATATCTAGGTGCTGATCACAGAGGATTTCAGCTTAAGGGAAAAATAAAAGCTTATTTAGGTGAGCAGGGATTAGAGTATCAAGATTTTGGGAATGATCATTTAGACGAGGAAGATGATTATCCGGATTTTGCGAAAGAGGTTGCGATGAGGGTAATGGGGGAAATAAGGGAGATGAGGGAAAATCGTGGAATAGTTATTTGTGGGTCGGGAGTTGGGGTAAGTATCACTGCTAATAAAGTTCCAGGGATTCGGTGTGGATTGGGATTTAATATGGATCAGGTTAAACAAGCAAGGGAACACGATGATATTAATTGTTTGGCCTTGCCGGCGGACTTTATCGGTGAAGAAGAAGCGCTGGACATAGTTGATGTTTTTTTAAAAACCCCTTTTGACAATCAAGAAAAACACCGGAGGAGAATTGAGAAGATTGAATAGAAAACGATTGTTATATTGCTATATTGTTAAATTGTTATTCTGCGGAAAGATATGAACTTACCTGACCTTAGAATCTTCAAACTAACCGGTAAAACGGTTCTTCTTAGGGTGAATTATGACGTTCCCATTCGTCGCTCCGCTCCTCAGGGCAAGCCCTTTGTTGAGGATGATTCGAGAATTGTGGAATCGCTGCCGACAATAAATTATCTTCTGGAACAAAAGGCCAAAGTCATTTTACTGTCGCATCTCGGACGACCGGAGGGGAAAATAGTCCAAGAATACAGTCTAAGACCGTGTGCCGATTATTTGAATTCAAAATTCAAAAGTCAAAATGCAAAATTACAATTCAAAATGCAAAATTTTGACGCCTTTCAAATTACCGACAATCTTATTTTATTGGAAAATTTGAGATTTTATCTGGGGGAAGAAGCGAATGATCCGGAATTTGCGAAAAAATTGGCGTCACTGGGGGATTTTTACATAAATGATGCCTTTGCGGTTTGTCATCGGGCGCATGCTTCGGTAGTGAGCTTGCCGAATCTACTTCCGCACGCTGCTGGATTCGATTTATTGGAAGAAGTGAACGTGCTGTCCGGAATTTTGGAAAATCCGAAAAGACCAGTGGTTGTCATTTTAGGAGGAGCTAAGGCAGACAAACTTGATGCTGTTTTTGGATTACTGAAGTGGGTAGACAAGATATTGATTGGTGGAAGATTACCAGTAGAGGCGAGACGCGAGAAATGGGAAGCGGGAAGTGACGAAAAAATAATCATTGCAAACTTGGATGATACCGGAAAGGATATCACAAAAGAATCGACAGAGAAATTTGTTCTAGAAGTTAAGTCTGCCGGAACTATTATTTGGGCTGGGCCAATGGGGCAATATGAAGAAGCAACTTCGCAAGCTGGGACCGAAGAAATTATTCAGGCGATTGTAGAAAGTTCTGCTTTTAAAGTTGCCGGCGGCGGTGATACGGAATCGGCAATCAGTAAGTTTGGATATGACGGTAAATTTGATTTTATTTCTTCCGGCGGCGGGGCAATGTTGGAATTTCTGGCAAACGGCGACCTTCCTGGTTTAAAAGCACTAAGAGAATAAGTTATACTAATTAATATGGTAAAAATTGCAATAAACGGATTTGGAAGAATCGGGAGAGTTGCTTTTCGAGCAGCGCTGGAGAGGTATGCTGACAAAGTTGAAATTGTAGCAATAAATACTTCCGGATCAATGGATATTAAGGGTTGGGCGCATCTTCTAAAATACGATACTGTCTACGGAAGATTTGATGGGGAAATTGGGGAAATTGGGGGTGATGAGGGGGAATTGGGGAAACTATTGATCGGTGGAAAAGTTTATCCGGTTTTGGGTCAAAGGGATCCGGAAAAACTGCCATGGGAAAAGTATGGCGTTGATGTAGTTTTAGAATCAACCGGAGTTTTCCGGAATTTAAAAGATTGTCAAGCTCACTTAAAGGCTGGCGCTAAAAAAGTGATAATTTCCGCACCGGCAAAAGACGAAACGCCAATCTATGTTCTAGGGGTTAATGCCGATCAGTATAAAGGCGAAAAAATTATTTCCAATGCTTCCTGTACCACTAATTGCATTGCCCCAGTGGCCAAAATAATGAAGGACAATTTCAACGTCGTTAAGGCGTCAATGACGACGATTCACGCTTATACGGCTGACCAGGAATTGGTTGACGGTTCTCATAAAGATTTGCGCCGGGCGCGTTCTGCCACTCAAAATATTATTCCGACGACAACCGGAGCAGCCGAGGCAATGGCGAAAGTGCTTCCGAGTTTTAGGGGAAAATTTGATGGTTTGGCGATTCGGGTGCCGGTCGCTTGCGGTTCCTTGGCCGATTTCACTTTTGTTTTAGATAAATCGGTTAGAGTTGAAAAAATCAACCAGGTTTTTGAAGCGGCCAGCGGCGATTCGCGTTATCAGGGGATTGTGGCGGTAACAAAAGACCCAATTGTCTCGAGTGATATTATTGGTAATAGCGCGTCGGCGATTGTTGATTTAGGATTAACAAAGGTGATTGATGGCAACCTGGTAAAAATTATTGCCTGGTATGATAATGAATGGGGCTATTCCTGCCGGCTGGTGGAAATGGCAAATATAATTTCCCAAAATGAGTGAGATTATTCCGACGATATTAACGAACGACCCGGTTGATTTAGAAAACAAAATCCAGAAGCTATCCGGATTGGTTAATCGAGTGCAAATTGATATCATTGATGGGTTGTTTTTACCGGAGAAAACGATTTTATTGGAAGATTTAAAACCAATTGAAACTTTTTTAAAGCTGGATATTCACTTAATGGTTAAAGATCCCCAGAGCTGGCTTGATCGGTGTGTTGATGCTTTAGCTGATCAGGTCATCGGCCAGGTGGAAATGATGGAAAATCAGGAGGATTTTATTACTCATGCGGCTGAAACAGCCGGCTTAAGAATTGGTTTGGGTTTGGATATAGAAACGCCAGTTTCAATAATTGCCAAAGATACTTTAATGAAATTGGATTCGGTTTTAATTATGACCAGGAAAGCGGGGTTTGGAGAATTTCCTTTTGAGGAAAAAACTTTGGAAAAGGTAAGGGAATTAAGAAAAATGGGTTTTACAAAAGAGATTTGTGTTGATGGGGGAATAAATTCTGAAAATATTAAAAAATGTTTAGAAGTAGGAGCGGATTTGTTGGCTGTTGGCGGAGCGATTTGGAATTCTGAAGATATAGCTTTTGAAATTCAAAAGTTAAAAGTTAAAAGTCAAAATTTCAAGTAAAAAATCAAAAGTTTAGATATTAATTTTAAATTTTGAATTGTAATTTTGCATTTTGCCTTTTGAATTTTGACTTATAATATATGTTAATCCGAAATGTCACATTTTTAGGTTTTTCCGAAGCCGAACCGGGCGGGGAATTATATGAAAGCGCTTTTAATACGGCTAAATTATTGGTAGAAATGGGATATATGGTTGTTAACGGGGGCGGACCCGGAGTGATGCGGGCGGCAACCGAAGGCGCGCATGCGGCGAAAGGCCGGGCAATCGGGATTTATTTTTCCCCCAAAGGGATGACTAATTTTGAAGGCAAAGATCCTCAAAACAAAGTTGATCAAGAAATATTATGTCCTGATTATGTCCAAAGAACTTTGAAACTTCTGGATTATGGTGATTGTTATCTTATTTTTGCCGGCGGGACCGGAACAATTTCGGAATTTGGTATGGCTTGGGGATTGGCTCGATTATATTTCGGCCACCATAAACCCTTGCTTTTATATGGCTCTTTTTGGTATCCGATTATGGAAATATTGGCGGAGAAACTGCCTTTAAGAAAGGAAGAATTGGAAGTTTACCGGATTGTTAATAATCCCAAAGAAGCACTGTTGGCGATTAGAGAATTTGAAGATAAAATGTGACGAAGTCATCCTGAGCAAAGCGAAGGATCTAGTCGCAACGCTTCGCCCGCCTTGCCGCGAGGCATGCTAGATTCCTCACTGCGTTCGGAATGACAATTACTTATATGGATTCCAATGACCTGCCTCAAATTTCAAAAAAAGTCCGCCGCCAGATTCTTGAAATGATTTACCAAGCCGGATCTGGTCATCTTGCCGGTTCGTTATCTTCAACCGATCTTTTAGTTTCTTTGTATTTTGGGGGCATTCTAAATAAAAACGACAAATTTGTTTTGTCTTGCGGCCATTACGCCCCGGCTTTATATGCGGTTTTGGCTAATGCCGGAAAATTTCCGGAAAAAGAACTGAAAACTTTTGGTCAACTGGGAACCAGACTCCAAACTCACCCTCACAATTTATCATTACCGGGAATTGAGACTTCGTCCGGTCCTTTAGGATTGGGATTGGCACAAGCAGCGGGAATGGCCATGGGTATTAAGCCGAACAGAATTTATTGCTTAATGTCAGACGGGGAACAGGACGAAGGCGGGGTTTGGGAAACAGTGATGTTTGCGGCTAAATATAAATTGGATAATCTGGTGGCGATTATTGACAAAAATGGAATTCAGATTGATGGCAAAACATCAGAAATTATGCCGACCGAAGATTTGGCCGCAAAATATATTTCTTTTGGTTGGGAAGTTTTTGAAATTGACGGTCATGTCTTTGGTCAGGTTTTGAATGCTTTGGAATTTGCCAAGACAGTTAAGGATAAACCGGTGGTAATTATTGCCCGAACAATTGCCGGTAAGGGCGTATCTTTTATGGAAGGAAAATGGGAATGGCACTATGCTAGCCTGAGTAAAGAGTTATTTAATAAAGCTCTCAAAGAATTAAGATAAGCTAATAACAGGACAAGACGATTGTTAGATTGCTATATTGCTATATTGTTAAATTGATAAACCGAAAAATCTGCCCGCAGGCTAACAATATAACAATCGTAACAATATAACAATGATTATCAAATCTACCCGTGATGGTTTTGGGGAAGCATTATTAAAACTTGGTAAAACAAGGAAGGATATTTTTGTGGTGGATGCGGATTTAAAAGAATCTCTGCGTATTTCTGAATTTGCCCAAAAATACCCCGATCAATTTATAGAATGTGGGGTAGCGGAACAAAATATGATTGGGGTAGCGGCCGGTTTGGCTTTAACCGGTAAAACCGTTTTTGCCACCTCGTTTGCTTGCTTTTCGCCGGTGATTTCCTGGAATCAAATCAGAATTGCGGTTTGCTATTCAAAAGCCAATGTCAAAATCGTCGGTTCTCATGCGGGATTAGCGACCGGAATGGACGGTGCCAGTCATCAATCCCTGGAGGATATTGCTTTGATGCAGGTTTTACCAAATATGGTGATTTTGGTGCCGGCAGATTACGAACAAGCAAAACAATTAACAAAATTGGCTGCAGAACATGTTGGACCAGTATACCTGCGGTTGGCAAGACCGGAAACAGAAGCGGTTAGCGGCAAGCGGCTAGCGGTTAGGGTTGGAGGATCAGAGATATTAAGAAAAGGAAACAAGATAACAATAATTGGTTGCGGAATTGTTTTAGGAGAAGCGATGAAAGCGGCGGAAAAATTGGATGCGGAAGTGATAAATTGTTATTCGGTTAAACCGTTGGACGAAAAAACAATTTTGGAATCGGTAAAAAAAACTGGTCGGGTGATAACAATTGAAGATCACAACGTTATCGGGGGATTGGGAAGCGCCGTGGCAGAACTACTGGGCCAGAAATATCCGGTGCCCTTAAAAATTTTGGGGATCAAAGATAAATTTGGTGAATCAGCCAGAGATTATAAAGAATTGTGGCATAAATATGGCTTGGATTCTGATACAATAATAGATGCGGCCGAGGAAGTTGATCAGGAGATCAGATAATCAGGTAAAATAAAACAGAGATCGGCTATCAGATATTAAAACAGATGCAAGAAACTAATATAAACAACATTACCAAGAACGGACGGGCACTTTTTCTTGCTTATGATCACGGAATGGAACACGGACCGGCGGATTTTGATGATGAAACAGTTGATCCGGCAAAAATAATGGAGATTGCGGATTCTGGGTATTTCACTGGAGTTATTTTTCAAAAAGGAGTGGCGGAAAAATATTACCTGCCTGCCGGCAGGCAAGGCGACAAAAATAAAAACAAAGTGCCGTTGATTGTAAAATTAAACGGCAAAACAAATCTTTTAAACGATGTTGTTGAACCATATTCACCACCGCTTTGTTCAGTTGATGAGGCCTTAAGTTTGGGAGCCAGCGCGGCGGGATACACGGTTTATATCGGTTCGGAAAATGAAGCAAAAATGATTGCCGAGTTTGCTAAAATCGAGGAAGAATGCCAAAAAAAAGGTTTGCCATTAATCGGCTGGATGTATCCGCGGGGAAAAGCGGTGGCCGGTAGAGAACATTCCAAAGAAATATTAGCTTACGCGGCCAGAGTTGGACTGGAAACCGGGGCGGAAATGGTAAAGTTGCCATATACCGGTGATCCGGAATCGTTTAAATGGGTAGTGGAAGCGGCCGGCAGAACAAAAGTGGTGGTAATGGGCGGACAAAAAATGGAAGAAGCGGAATTTTTGAAATATACGGAAGAAGTAATGTCTACTGGCGCGATCGGTTTAGCGGTCGGACGGAATGTCTGGCAGGCAGAAAAGCCGTTAGATATAAGCAAGAAGTTGGCAGAAATAATTCTAAATAAAAAATAAAAGATAAAAGATAAAAAACACAGATTAAAGAGAAAAAATTTTTGATTTTTGATTTGTATTTTTTATATTATATTTTTAATCTTTAATTTTCTTATGTACGACATAATTAGTATCGGTTCCGCCACTTTTGATGTTTTTATAAAATCCAAAAAATTTCCCTTGGATAAAATGATGGTGGGAGAAAAAATTGAAGCCGAGGAATTTTTATGTGCGTCTGGCGGGGGAGGAAGCAATACGGCCGCCGGTTTTTCCCGCATGGGGTTAAATACGGCTTGCATTGCCCGGTTTGGCGACGATTTATTTGGTCAATTTGTAAGAGCTGATTTGGAAAAAGAAAGTTTTGATAAAAAATATTTGCTGCAAAAAAAAGGCGACGTGACTGATTATTCAACGATTTTAGTCAATCCCGACGGTTCCCGGATTATTCTGGTTTCGCGGGGTAAAACCAGAATTGAGCAATCAGATTTTCCCTGGGAAGCCTTGAAAGAAACCAAATATTTATACATTGCTTCTTTGGAGGGTAATGTTGATTTACTGGAAAAGGTGGTTAATCTGGCAATTGAGCAGTCAGTAAAAGTGATTTTAAATCCCGGCAGCCGGGAATTGAAAGAAAAAGAAAAATTGACCAAAATTTTTCCAAAGCTATTTGGTTTGATTCTAAACCGGGAAGAAGCGGACAGTTTAGGTTTGAAGGTAGGTCCCGCCTTCGCTGAAGCTTCGGCGGGCAGGCCGGAAATGGTGATTATTACCAGTGGTCGGCAAGGAGCCAAACTTTTTTCCAAAGAGAAGAATTTATTGGTTGAAAGTTTTCAAGTCAAGGCTATTGATGAAACCGGAGCGGGGGATGCTTTTTCTTCCGGGTTTGTTTCCGGTCTGGTTAAGGGTTGGAATTTGGAAAAATCTCTTAAGTTGGGAATGGCTGACGGATGTTCAGTGGTAACCAAAATTGGCGCAAAACCCGGGCTTTTGAACGAATCGGAATGCAAAGATTGGTTAAGTAAAAATCTTAGAATAGAACAAATAAATTAACCATGGATAATTTTCTCCCGCGCGAACTTCCTAAGCGATCCGACAACAAACTTAATAAAAATAAAAACCGAAAATCGGCTCCTTTTATTTTAGGATTAACGATTCTTCTTAGTTTGGGATTATGGTTTTTGGGAAATCATCCTTCGGATCAAATTCCACCGCCATCTTTTTTTAATCAAGCGACGCCAACAATTTCTCCGACGCCAACCCCGTTTGATCAGACAAAAGAAATAATTAAACAAGTTAATAATTTAACAGCTAACCTGACTGGAGATTATGGATTATATGTTTTTAATTTAACCACAAAGATTTCTTTCGGAATTTCCGAAAATCAGGTTTTTAAGGCGGCTTCATTAATGAAATTACCTCTGATTTTAACGCTATATAAAAATGTTGAAGCAGGGAAAATCGATCTGCAGACAAAATACACTTTGAAAGCCGCTGATAAACGCCCAGGCGCTGGCTCCATGTATTACAAACCCGCCGGAACCGTTTATACCTACCAAAAAATGGTGGAATTAATGGGTCAGCAATCAGACAACACGGCTTTTAATGTTTTTCGAAATCTTTTAGGCGATGAACAGATTCAAAAAACGATTGACGATTTAGGAATGACCAAAACTAATTTTACGGATTTTGAAACCGCGCCGGCGGAGATTGGTTTATTTTTCCGGAAATTCTACTCTGGATCGATATTAACAAGAGCACACAGGGACGAGATTCTGGGATACATAACAAAAATTTTTGACGAAAGCCGGATTCCGGCGGGGATACCGGCTGGTGTCAGAGTGACTCATAAGGTTGGTACCGATACGGGGGTGGCCTCGGACGGAGGAATTGTTTTTGGAACCAAGCCCTATATTATCGTGATAATGTCTGACAAAAACTTAAAGGTTGAAGCCGACGCCGTTCTTCCCAAAATCTCTTCAGCGGTTTGGGAATTTGAAACAAAGCCTTGACAAGATAAATGTCTGGCGTTACAATAACGTTAAGAATTCAGAAGGGATTCTTAAAGATGGATACGCTTGAAATTCCCTTTGTGGGGACTTATGAACTGAGAAAAAACCTGCCCCTCCTTTTAGCTCAACTTCAAAGAAAAGGGGAGGGTGTCGTGGTAACGCAAAAAGGCAAACCAACAGCGATACTTTTGTCGGTTAAAAGATACTTGGAAATGAAAATGTTGGTCGAAGAGCTTGAGGAGGCGCTAAAAGAATTGGCGGATAAAAATTATATGGCCGAGCTCAGCTCGGCCGAAAAAGAAATCCGAGCCGGAAAAGGAACGCCTGCCGAAGAAGTCTTTAAGAAACTGGGAATTTAATGTACAAAGCTATTTTAGGCCGTAAAGCCGAAAAATCACTCAAAAAAATTCCTGGGAATTTTCAGAAGAAAATTAAAATCGCCATTTTGGCCTTAGAAGAAAACCCATTTTGCTTCGGGACAATTAAATTAATTGATTATCCAGCCGCTCCATATCGTCACCGTGTTGGCGATTATCGAATTTTATTTCAGATTTGGGAAGAAAAGAAGGTTTTGTTGATTTCGGATATCAAAAGAAGAACGAGTACGACTTATTAAATTTTTAATGATTAAATATATTTGGGAGGATTTTGAGAACGAAAACCTTAAAACATTAAGGGATGAATATAAGCTGGAACAGGTCGTTGAATCTGGTAAAGACGAATACGAGAAACAACTTCTTTTAAAAAATTGGGTTAATAAAAAACTTTCCTTAGGATATAATCCCAAAAAAGAATATCAAAACGCTTTGGAGATATTAGAAGATTCCCAAAGAGGCGAATTTTATTGCAGTCATTATTCCTTGGTATTTATCCAATGCGCCACAGTCTTGGGATGGTATTCAAGAAAACTGGGGATAGATTACGATCATGAATTTGGTGAGGAAGAAAAACATCACGGTATCGCGGATATTTGGTCAAATCAATTTAACAAATTGAAGGAATAATTGGTGATTATCAGAAACGGTTGCGGTATGGTAAAGATACTTTTGGTTTTTTATTATTTTAAGAAATAATTTTTTTGAAGACCCCAATATTTATGATGGTAAATCATTGCTTTGGATTGATAAATATAATCAGGATAAAATCTGGTATAAGGGCGGGGGAACGAAAGGAAAATCCTATTCGCATCCACAATATAACAACCAATTTATAAAAACGAATGATCTTAATTTATGTTTTCCCAGAATGGATAATTTAAGTTCTTGACATTTTGTACAAAATATTGTACATTTGAATTATGAATTATATTGCTATATCTGAATTAAGAGCTAATTTACCGGATTTAATTGATCAAGTCAGTGATAAACTAGACCGATTAATTGTGACTGTTTCAGGAAAACCAAAAGCGGTAGTATTAAGTTTGGAAGAATTGGAGTCTATAGAAGAAACAGCCGAAATTCTTTCTGTTACCGGAATTTTGGAGTCAATAAAAGAAAGCAAGAAACAAATCTCCCAAGGGGAATATATTACTTTGGATAATTTGGAAAAGAAGTATGCCCGAACTAATACTGTCAAAAAATGCCGAGGATAATTTCTGCCGCATTCCCAAATCGGAACAGAAAAAAATAAATACCAAGCTTCATCTTCTAAGAGAAAATCCGTTAAGTGATAAACCTTTAACTGGGGAATTGCAAGGACTTTGGTCTTTACGCGCTTGGCCTTACCGAATCCTTTATGAATTTAAACAAAAAGAAAAAGTTATTATAATCCATCGGATTCTTCATCGCCAAGGCGCCTACAAATAATTTTAATTGTGGATAGCTGGTAAAAGCTGGCCTGGTTTACTGGTTTTCTGGTTATCTGGTATGCTGGTAGGCGTTAATTGTTTCGGAGTGCAGTGATTTTTTGGTTCAGTGCCCGGTAAAAAATACTCCCATTTTCCGCCGCAACCTTCGCAGGGAAGAGTATTGGTAATCGGACAGATTTCAATTTTTAATAGGTTTTCCGGTTTGGCAAATTCCTTATCGGGGATGTCTTTCAATAAATTCGTCATTATTTTATTCCAAATCGGGGAGGCGCCGGTAATTCCGGAGGCAACATAGCTCATGGGAGTATTATCGTTGTTGCCGACCCAAACGACAGCAACATAATTTTGGGTATAACCAACCGTCCAGTTGTCCCGTAAATTTTGAGTTGTTCCGGTTTTTACTGCCACATGCGGGTGATTGGCAATATTCAGATATGATGAGGGGCCGAAAGCCGGCGTTCTGGCAGAATTATCTGATAGAATATCAGTTAAAATATAAGCAACTTGGGGATTAAGTACTTGAATTGGTTGACAAGGTACGCTGAGGTCGGATGTCGCATTCACATCGCGCACTAACGCAAGCGTCCTGCCGGATACGCCCCGCCTATCGGTTGGGGCTAGAGTTTGCTCGTTCAGCGACATCTCTCCCCGCGTACCGCATTCACTCTTAAAGATAATTTTTCCCTTACTGTCTTTAATTTCCAGAATTGGTTGTAAATCAACTCGGATGCCTGAATTTGCCAAAGTTCCATAAACAACGGCCATGTCTGTCATTTTGACTTCGCCCCCGCCCAACGTTAAGGATAAACCAAAACGGGAGCGGTCGGCCCAGGTGGTGATGCCCATTTTTTCACCCTGATCAATCATTTGGTTAACGCCCATGGCGGAAAGAACTTTTACGGCCGGGACATTATAAGAGGAACCAAGAGCCGTTCTTAAAGGAACATTACCGTGGAAACGATGGTCATAATTGATTGGTGAATAAGGTTCCTGGCCGGGAATATGATAAGTGATTGGAGTATCGGAAAGAATTGTTGCCGGCGTGAAGCCGTTTTGCAGAGCAACGGCATAATTAACGGGTTTAATTGACGAACCCGGTTGGCGCAGGGCGGTGGTGACATTGTAATTACCGCTGTTTCCCAAATCAAAGTAATCTTTTGATCCAATCATCGCCAGAATCTCGCCAGTTTGCGGGTTAGTAACTAAAGCAGCGCCATTGGTAATATGCAATCTTTTTAAGCTGTCAATTTCATTGGTAACAATTTTTTGGGCCATTTCCTGAAGATTAAGATCGAGACTGGTGGTGACTTCCAGTCCGCCCTGCTCTACCATCGTTTCCCCATACTTTTGAACCAAGAGATCTTTTATATACATGACAAAATGGGGGGCATGAATATCAATTTTTTGCGGCTTAAAAACAATTTCTTCTTTTGAGGCTGATTGAAAATCAGCGTTGGTGATATATTTTTCCTCAAGCATTCTTTTTAAAACCAGTTGTTGTCTTTCGGTTGCCTTTTGGGGGTTTGAGCCAAAAGGTGAATAAGTAGTTGGTGATGCTGGCAGGCCCGCCAAAAAAGCTGACTGTGCCAGATCCAATTGCCCAACCGGTTTGCCAAAATAGAGCTGGGAAGCTTCTTCAACTCCGTAGGCGGCGCCGCCGAAACCAACTTCATTGAGATACATTTGTAAAATCTGGTCTTTGGAAAATCTTTTTTCAACGGCCAGGGATAAAATCACCTCTTTAATTTTTCTTTTCAAAGTTTTTTCCGGAGTTAACAAGGTATTTTTTACCAATTGCTGGGTAATTGTTGATCCGCCCTCGATTTTGCCTTGAGTTAAATCCGCTTGAGCCGCCCGAAATATTCCCCGGAAAGAAAGTCCATTATGTTGGTAAAATTCGGCATCCTCAATTGCCAATGTCGCCAGAATTAATTCTTTGGGAATGTCTTGAAGTTTGACCAACGTCCGATTTTGATTAAGATAGATTTTGTAAAGCAGATTATTGTTACGGTCAAAGATTTTGGTTGTCAGAATTTGATTTCGGGTGATCAGTTTTTCGGGATTGGGAAGATCTTTAATTATCTGGTTGTAAAATACGAAGAGAAGCAAGAAGCAAGAAGCGAGAAGCGAGAATAAGAATAATAATTTTCGGGAAAGAGAAAATTTAGGCAAGGATAAATGGGGGAGTTGGGGGATGTGAGGACGTTGGGGAAGACGGATATATAAATGGCTGGAAAGAAAAAGTAAAAAATAGACAGAATGAAATATTAGCCAAGAAATAGGCTTTCCCAAAGACTGCAAAAACCTCACCATAAGTTTGATAATCTTGGGTCTTTTTGAGCAGGAATAGATCACGCCTGTCCAACGTGTTCCCATTGGCCAGTATTTTAGATCATTTTATGGCTGAATGAAAGAGGGAACTATTTGGTTGCAGAATTGACACTAAGAAAAAACCGTGCCAATCACGATTTTCTTAGGATAAATAAAAGTTACCATAAGGTTACTGAAAAAATCAATCGTTCCAAAAATCGCCGTTTGTTGAGGATAAGAATTTGGAAAGATATTTTTAGTGAAGGCCGCACAGCCGAGATATTTGATATTGTTTTTAGGACTATCTGGATCTTCAATAAGATAACCTACTTTATGGAAATAGCCCAAAATTGTTCCTCCGCCTAAACCTTTTAGTTCTGTTTCTTGACCGTTTTCAATAGTGTAATCCAAATTTTCCCCAATTTCCCTGTTAATCATGGTTAAATCTGCCCCAGAATTAATGAGCCCCAATAGATAAATAACTTTTTCTGGATTTTTGGGATTATATATCCCGATTCTTGCCCACGGCAATAATCGAGATTCTTTTTGATGTTTGAGAAAATATAAAACTTTGGTATAGGGAAATTCCATTTAACCGACGGCCAAATAAGTGGGATTAACAGATTTAAAAACAGTTGGATTGGAAACTCCAAGCCTGTTTGTTTTTATCATGACTGCTTTTAGGGTTTTTGCAGAGGCCAGGAATTTTGTATTATCGGGAGTTAAAGCAATCCAACCGCTTTTTTTCCTGCCTAATAATTTACTTAAATCTAGAAGTTTCATAAAATTATTATATTTTTTAATATCAAAGATGTCAATATTATTCCCTATCCAAATCCAAATGTTTTATTGGGTTGGTTGGGGAGTCAAAGCCAGTTGGTTCTGGAGTTTTTGGTAATCAATCATAATCGGGTCAGTTTGGGCGGTGCAATCAAGGCATAATTGGGTCCCAAGCGGATCAGTAATAATTGAGTGTTCCTGATTAACTTTATTCTCCGGAAGGGTTTTGTCGGTTGCCAATTGGTTGGTAGTTTTATCAATCTCCACATTCATTTTTAAATTTTCTATTTCCGTCGGCATGGTTCCCTCTAAGAAATATTCGAATCTGGTATCGCAGGGACTGGCGGGATTGGGTAATTTTCCCGAGATTGAACAAATTGAAGTTCCGATAATGTTGTCTGGTTTTAACGGCCATTCCTGTTTAGAATCTTTCAAGATGGATGAAATAATCTTATTCCAGATTGGGGAGGCGCCGGTAACCCCGGAAGCAATGGCAGACATGGCTTGGTTATTATTATTGCCAACCCAAACCGTAACCAAATGCGACGGATTATAGCCAATCGTCCAATTGTCTCGCTTGTCATTGGTTGTTCCGGTTTTTACCGAGACTTCCGGATGGTTTTTGACATTTAAATATGAGGAAGAACCAAAAGCCATTGATCGGGCATTATTGTCCAAAAGAGCATGGGAAATTAAATAGGCCACTTCAGCCGGAATAATCCGGTCGCCATCCTGAATTTTTCCCTGCCTGCCGGCAGGCAGGGTTTCTTCCAAAGTTTTTCCTGAAGAATCTTCAACTTTAAGAACATAAATCAAGTTTTGTTTTATGCCTTGATTGGCAAAAACGCCAAAGGCGGTGGCCATATCCGTCATTTTTACCTCGCCGCCGCCTAAAGTTAAAGATAAACCATATTTTTTCGGATCAGTCAAAGTGGTTAAACCCATTTGTTGGGCAAAGGGAATAAAATTTTCTAAAGAATTTAAAGCCAATACTTTAACGGCCGGAATATTAATTGAATTACCCAAAGCAAACCTGACCTGAATCGGGCCGTGGAAAGAATTATCATAATTTCCGGGACAATAATTTGGTTGACCGGTAACCTGGAAACAAGTCGGTTCGTCATTAAAAGCGGTTGCCAAAGTAATTTTTTTGTTCATTAAACCAAGAGCATAATTAATTGGTTTGATTGATGAACCCGGTTGGCGCAGGGCGGTGGTGACATTAAAATTGCCTTCAATATCTTTGGCAAAATAATCTTTTGAGCCAATCATGGCCAAAATCTCCCCGGTTTTGGGATTGGTAACCAAAGCCGCGCCATTGCTGACATTGGCCGATTTTAATTTCGCTACTTCGCTGGCAACGGTTTGCTGGGCAAAATTTTGAACATCAAGATCTAAAGTGGTGGTGACTTTTAATCCTCCTTGCTCCACCGTCAGTTGGCCGTATTTTTCCACTAATTGTTCTTTAACCAATAAAACAAAATGGGGCGCCTGCAGCCGGTTTCCTTGGGGAGCAAAAACAACCTCTTGGTCTTTGGCTTTTTGTCTTTCGTCTTTGGTTAAATGCTTATCTTCTACCATTTGATCTAATACCCAAATCTCTCTTTCTTTTGCTAATTCCGGATGGGCGCCGAAAGGGGAATAACGGGTTGGTGAAGCAGTTAAACCGGCCAATAGGGCGGCTTCCGGCAAAGTGAGATCTTTGGCAGACTTATTGAAATATGTTCGTGATGCACTTTCAATTCCCCAGGCAGTTCCTCCATAAGGAATTTGATTAAGATACATTTCTAAAATTTTGTCTTTGGGATATTTCATTTCGACGACTAAAGTTAAAACCGACTCCCGGATTTTTCTTTTGATGGTTCTTTCTTGGGTCAATAGGGCATTTTTAACTAATTGCTGGGTAATAGTAGAGCCGCCTTGAAGTTTTTGGCGGAAAGCGATATTAAAAGTAGCTCGAATCATACCAGTGATTGAAAAACCATGATGATTATAAAAATCTTTATCTTCAGCGGAAATGGTGGCCCATTTAACATATTCGGGAAGATCGGAAATTTTAATCGGCGTCCGATTTTGATCCGCATAAATTTCATAAAGAATTTTACCGTTTCGGTCTAAAATTTTAGTAGAAATAGGATATTGTGAAGATGATAATTTATCAGGGGAGGGAAGACCCCAGAAAAGATAGAAAATAGAAGCGAGAATAAACAACAAACAGCATACAACAAAGTATTTTTTCCTGGCAGGAAATTTTTTAGTTTTTCTGAATTTTGATTTCTTTGGCATCACAATATTATAGCAGCCGAAGGCTGATATATCGAATTTCATTCGTTATACCTGCTTTAGACAAATCGTGCATTTTTTAACAAGAAAAATGCTAGAATTTAATTATAAATGAAAAAGCAACCGAAAAAGCCAACAGTTTATGCCTTCATTGACAGTCAGAATTTGAATCTGGGAACGAGTAAAGATATCTATCGTCACAAAAAAATTAATTTATAAGGGTTGGAGGTTGGATTTTAGGAAGTTTAGGAAATATTTATCTGATAAATTTCGAGTCAGAAAAGCATTTCTTTTTATTGGTTACATAAAACAAAATGAAAAACTTTATACAAGTCTTAAATCTTTTGGTTATCAGGTGGTTTTCAAACCGACTGTCAGTGATAGTGAGGGAAAATCGAAAGGAAACGTTGATGCTGAATTGGTTTTATACTCGTCAGCGATTGAATATTCTAATTATGACCAAGCGATAATTGTTTCCGGTGATGGAGATTTTTTCTGCTTAGTTGATTTTTTGAGAAAAAGAAGAAAACTTAAAGGAATTATTATTCCGAATCGTTATTCAGAATCGAGCATGTTAAAAGATTTTGGAGAATACAAGACTTTTATAAATCGGGAGAAAGAAAAACTGGAATTTAAGCCAACAAAAATGGGAGGCGTTGCAATATGACACGTAGTCATATGGTCGTATTCTCCCTCGTGATTAATAAATTATAGCAAATTTTTTTGGATTTACAACCCCTAATTCTGAATTCTTTTCAAAACACCAATATCTTGTTGTTCTAAAAAGAACCGGCCCGGGGATACTTCACAAATTTCCAGCTTGCGCCAGATTTCTGTTTTCACCCCGGACCGTTTACTTACTGCCACTTGACAAATCGTCTCAAGATGATACGATAATATGTATGAATGAGACGATTCTTACTCAACGGCAAAAATACCTTCTTAATCTTATAAACCAATCAGAAGGTTTATCGCGTGAAGAAATTCAAGAGAGGACATCTCTATTATATTCTATTTCCAAACCAACCATTATCAGAGACCTTAATATATTATTGAAGGAACGATTTATCGAAGTATTAGGTGAGGCAAGGGCGACCAGATATTTACCTAAGGTTCAAAATCCGCTTCTTCGCCGGTTTGATCTTGAGCGATATTTTGCCGATGATCCGGACGACAGAATCAACGCCAGGAAATCATTTGATCTGAAAATATTTGAAAATTTGCACGGTTTATTTTTGCCGGAAGAAACAGACACTCTGGGGAAAATTGCCCTAAGTTTTAAGAAACAAACGACTAATCTAAGCCCCGATCTTTTAAAGAGAGAACTGGAAAGATTTATGATTGAACTATCCTGGAAATCTTCCAAAATAGAAGGCAATACTTATACCCTTCTTGAGACAGAGTCTTTGATTAAAGAGCAAAAAGAGGCAGTTGGTAAAAGCAAAGACGAGACGACAATGATTCTTAATCATAAAAACGCCTTTGAACAAATATTGAAAAATAAAGAGAGTTTTAAGACAATTTCTATTTCGGAAATTAATCAATTGCACAATCTTTTAACTAAAGGCTTGGGGATTTCTTTTGGCATTAGGAAACAGGCAGTAGGAATTACCGGTACAACTTATCGTCCGTTTGATAACGAGCATCAGATAAAGGAAGTGTTTGAAAAAACAGTTAATGCTATCAATAAAGCTACCGATCCTTTCGAAAAAGCGTTGATTGTTCATTTTATGATTCCTTATATTCAACCATATGGCGATGGTAACAAAAGAACCGCCAGAATGTTGACGAATGCGATTTTATTGGCTTATGATTTGTACCCGCTTTCATACCGGAGTGTTGATGAAGATGAATTTAAGAAAACTTTAATTTTGTTTTACGAACAGGAAAGTATTTGTGAGATAAAAAGATTGTTTATTGAGCAGGTAAAATTCGCTAACGAAACTTATTTTAGATGATTCTAATTAATGCAATTGCTACAATTGTTACGATTGCTATATTGCTTGCCCTGAGCGTGGCGAAGGGTTATATTGCTATATTGCTAGAATGATAGATTGTTAAGGGAGATTGGGAAAATAAGGGAGATAAAGGAATATAAGGGAAAGAAGAGATAGAGATCTTGACCAAAGGATTGAAGAAAGTTGTATAATGTTACCAGTGTCGGAGAAGAATCAAAATAAAATTATCTTTTTACTCTTGGTAAGCGTGATCAGTTTTGCCGGCGGATTTTTAGGATTAGCGATTATTGCCATTATTCTGTCAAGTTTAGGAATTCTGTCCAGATGACCAAATCAAAAACATTGAAACAGGTCTTGGGTCTTTATCTTTTTATCTTTCTGGTGTGGGGGATATATCGGTATTTCTTTCAATTGCCCCCAATAATCGAACAAACAATTTTAAAACCCTTAATTTGGCTGCTGCCGTTATTTTGGCTGATTAAAAGCGAGAAGAAGTTCTTTACCTCGATTGGTTGGTCTCTAAAAAATCTTTTTAAAAGCCTGTATTTAGGAATTGGTTTGGGAATTGTTTTTGCGTTTGAAGGTTTACTGATAAACAATTTGAAGTATGGCGAATTTCATTTTACCAAGCTGCCGTTTTCGACTCCGGATTTGTTGTTGCTGGCTTTAGGATTGGCTTTTGTTGGCGCAATATCCGAAGAAACGGTCTTCCGAGGTTTTATCTTCACGCGGCTCCAGATTGTTTTTAAAAATGAGTGGCTGGCCAACATTTTAAGTTCTGTAGCCTGGACTTTAATCCATTTACCCGTGGCGCTTATAATTCTTCAGTATCCGCTTGAGCAAATGGCGGTTTATTTACTGCTGGTTTTTATTTTCGGGTTTGCTTCCTGTTTAGTTTATGGCCGGACCGGGACGATTGCCGCCTCAATTTTATTGAATGTTTTTTGGAGTTGGCCGATTAACCTGTTTAGATAAATTTGCATTTTTATAAGTAAAACAGTAGAATCGGAATATCGGGAAAAGTAAAACAGAGAACAGAACATCAGAAGTAAAAACTGATCTCTAATTTTCTGATATCTTATCCTGATGATCTGATTAACTGATATTCTACTAATCATGAATAAAATAAACTTTTTATTCGGGATTTTGGTTTTAACCTTTGCTTTTGGAATTTTAGGCAGTTCGGTTTGGGGAGCGATCAGACTAGTGGTTAATCTTTCTCCAACCCCGATGCCGTTGCCAACGCCCACCCCAACAATTGATTATGTTCTTCCATACCCGGGGGTTTTGCCGGATAGTCCATTCTATACCATAAAAATGATTCGAGATCGAATCGTTTTGCTTTTGACCACTGATCCGATAAATAAAACCGAAAAACTGCTTTTATACGCCGATAAAAGATTGGGGGCCGCTCAAGCGTTATTTGAAGGGAATAAGGCCAACCTAGGGGCATCAACAGTGACGAAGGCGGAAAAATACTTGGAGCAAGCGGCCACCGAATATCAACAAGCTAAAAAAACCAATAAAGACGTTTCCCTGTTGTTTCAGAAATTAAATTTAGCGACTTTGAAACACGAAGAAGTTTTAAACGGATTGGCAAACAAATCAACCGGAGAATTGAAATCGGTTTTGGACGAAGCTTTAAAAACTACACTTAACAGCAAGAGTCTTTTGCTCAAAGAGTAATTTAATTATTCACCGGGCAAGTTGACGGAAAACACTTCGAAAATTTTACTAGGCTTCAATCAACTTCGAGCAGGCAGAAACTGATCGGTTTTGATCCATTTATTTCCAGTTGACAGGCTACTGGTGGTGTCTATATATTTGTAGGTGCGCTAAATGTAGCGCTTTTTTAAACCAATGAAATGTCCGTTTTGCGGCCACTTGGAAACTCAAGTTTTGGAATCAAGAATTGCGGATGATGGCAGTTCTTTCAGAAGAAGAAGAGAGTGCGAAAAATGCCGGAAGCGGTTTACGACTTATGAGCGGGCGGAAAAGACATTGCTGGTTGTTAAAAAGGACGGACGGCGGGAATCGTTTGATCGGGACAAAATTAAAAAGGGAATTCTGCTGGCTTGTCACAAAAGACCGGTCTCGGCAGAACTAATTGACAGTATGGTTGATGAAGTAGAGCAGGAGCTTTTACGGAAAGACAGCGCGGAAATCCCGACCAGAACGGTTGGCAACGCGGTTTTAAAAAGGCTGAAAAAAGTTGATAAAGTGGCCTGGTTAAGATTTGCCAGCGTTTATTTGGAATTTGAAAATCTGGAAGATTTTGAAAAAGCGATAGAGAGGAATTCCTGAAAAAAATATATGGGAAGACCAAAAACAGTACAAAATCAAAACGGCAACAAGAATTTAACAGTCAATAATCTGGATACGGTTAAACTGGTTGACGATTACGTTGATATGGTCGATTGGCGGGTTTCGGAAAATGCCAACATCGGCTATTCTTTCGGCGGGTTAATGCTCCATGTTACAGGGACGGTTAATGCCCGATATGCTTTAAGCAAGATCTATCCGGAAAAAATTTCTAAGGCGCATATTGAAGGCGATCTTCATCTTCATGATTTATTTATGGGACTAAACGGCTATTGCGCCGGCTGGTCTTTAAAACAGTTGCTGATGGACGGGTTTAATGGTGTTCCCGGAAAAATTTATTCCAAACCCCCGAAACATCTAGCGGTCGTGATTGGTCAGCTGGTAAATTTTCTAGGCACTTTACAAAATGAGTGGGCCGGGGCTCAAGCCGTTTCTTCGTTCGATACATATCTGGCACCATTCGTTGCTTATGACAAGCTGACTTACGAAGAAGTAAAGCAGGAGATTCAACAGTTTGTTTTTTATATGAATGTACCTTCCCGCTGGGGAACCCAAACGCCTTTTACCAACATCACTTTGGATTGGATTGTGTCTGAAGATTTGGCTAAACAGCCGGTGATTATCGGCGGTAAACTTCAAAAGGAGACCTACGCCGATTTTCCCAAAGAAATGGCGATGATTAATAAAGCGTTTATTGAAGTGATGATGGAAGGGGATGGCGCCGGCCAGCCTTTCACTTTCCCGATTCCCACCTACAACATTACCAAGGATTTTGACTGGAATTCGGAAAATGCCAAACTGCTTTTTGAATTGACCGCGAAGTATGGTACACCCTACTTCCAAAACTTTGTCAATTCCGATTTAAGTCCGTCGGATACCCGTTCCATGTGCTGCCGGTTAAGATTGGAACTAAAACAGCTAACCAAAAAAACCGGCGGCTTGTTTGGTTTTGGGGAGTCAACCGGTTCGGTCGGGGTCGTGACCATTAATTTGCCTCGAATTGGCTATTTGGCTAAAAGCAAAAAAGAATTCTTTAAAAAATTGGGACACTCAATGGATTTGGCTTATCAATCTTTGGAAATCAAAAGGAAAGTGGTTCAGGAAAACATGGATCGGGGATTACTTCCTTATTCCAAAAGATACTTAGGCAGTTTAAAACACCATTTTTCCACCATCGGTTTATTGGGGGGTAATGAAGCTTGTCTTAATTTCTTAGGCAAGGATATTTCAACTCCGGAGGGAAGAGAATTCATGATTGAAGTTTTGAATTTTATGAGAAAAAAACTGGAAGGTTTTCAAAAAAAATCCGGGGAAATCTATAATTTGGAAGCGACCCCGGCCGAGGGCACTTCATATCGGTTTGCCAAAATTGATAAAAAGAAATTCGGTGACAAAATTGTTACTGCCGGAACCGCTGACTCGCCATATTATACCAATTCTACTCAATTGCCGGTTGGGGCGACTGATGATTTATTTACCGCCCTGGAGCACCAGGATGCTTTGCAAACTCTTTATACCGGCGGAACGGTTTTGCATGGATTTTTAGGCGAGAAGGTTTCCAGTGGAGAAGCCTGCGCGGCTTTGGTCAAAAAAATTGCTTATAATTTCCGGCTGCCGTATTACACAATTACCCCTACTTTCAGTATTTGTCCTGACCATGGTTATCTTAAAGATGAGATAAAAACTTGTCCAAAATGCGGAAAAGAAACCTTAATCTATTCCCGAGTCGTAGGTTATCTGCGGCCGGTTCAGAGTTGGAATAAAGGTAAAAAGCAGGAGTTTGCGGATAGGCTTGAGTATAGTGAAACAAAGTCTTTGTCGCATAAACTTTAACAGTAAAACAGTAAATCAGATTTATCAGGTTAAGTTAATCAGAGAACTGATTATCAGTTTTACTGATTTTTCTTATCCAGATAATCCGCTCTACTGATATTCTTGATTAGTATTACAGATTCTGACTTTCATCAGAATGACAGTCTTCAAAATAATATATGCAGATTAAGGGATATTTACAAACTTCCGTTATCGAATGGCCCGGAAAAATAGCATCAGTTATTTTTACTTTTGGTTGTAATTTCAGATGCGGGTTTTGCCATAATGCAGGTTTGGTAGATCCTTCGACTTCCCTTCGGCTTCGCTCAGGGCGAGCGTTCAGGATGACAAGATTACAAGATTATAGTGAACAGTCAATCATTGACGATCTGGAAAAGAGGAAAAAATGGGTGGATGCCCTTGTTGTTACGGGGGGTGAACCATGTCTGCAACCGGATTTACCAGAATTCTTGAGTAAAGTAAAAGAGCTTGGTTTGCTGACAATGATTGAGACAAACGGGAGCAGGCCGGAAATTCTGGAACTGCTGTTTAAGAAAAAACTACTTGACCGGATTGCGATGGATATCAAAGGACCGTTGGATGAAAGATATGAAGAAATAATTCAAAATTCAAAAATCCCCACTTCGCTAAAGCTTCGCGGGGCAGGCAAAATTCAAAACGAAATTAAGAAATCAATAGAGATAATTTTGAAAAGTGAGGTGGAGTATGAGTTTAGAACAACGGTCGTGCCAGGAATTCACAATAAAAAGGTTTTACAGGAAATACTAGGGCAATTGAAGGTTCTTTGCTCGAATATCGAATATCCAGTATCCAGTATTTCGTGGAAACTCCAAAACTTCCAACCCAACAATTGTTTGGACCCAAAATTTAATAATCTAAAGCCTTTTACGGAAGAAGAATTTGAAGAAATGAAAAAGATCGGTTTACTTGTCAGCTAGTTATCTAGTTTACTGGTATAAGTTTTACTTCAGTATTTCAGGCCTGGCCTGACGAGGCTAATATTTAAAAATTAAATATTAAAAATTTGATATTGATTTCAAATTTAAAATTTAAAATTTCAAATTGAATTCTGTTATACTATTCATATATGCCCATTCTGCCTGAAAGAGAACATCGGCCAATACCTTCGGAATCTGTTCTGGTGGTTGAAGCTGGCGGAACAATTTCGGAAACTCAAGCGGAAAAAGAAGGTTTAGTTCAAAGAGTCGAAGAACCAGTATTGGAAAAGCCGGTCATCGGACAAGGCGGCCAAGTATTAGTTCAGCCTGCTCCTTCACCAACATCCCAAATTGTTTTACCGATCAGCCGGCAGACTTATTTAAACCCAAAAAATTGGCACAAACCGGTGAAGTTAGCTTTAACTTGGCTTTTAAGATGGATTGAACGATTAAGAAAAATTTATCCGGGAACAACCTTCCAGGAATAAAAATATGGATCAGCTAACTAATTTATTAACCACTTTGTTTTTAGTCCTAACGATTTTGGTTTTATTGATTTTTCTCTTGACTGGTTTGTTTTACGGAATCTTTCTTTGGTATAAATACCGCAATCGGGAAAAACAATCTTTGTCTTTTGTTTTACTTCAGGTGGCAATGCCGCGGGGAAATGAAATAAAAATTGACGTCGCCGAGCAAATGTTTGCTTCTTTATATTCCTTAAGAAAAGGCGGTCGGTTGTCGTTTTTAAAACCCCAGGAACATCTTACTTTTGAAATTGTTGCCCGTCCGGAAGATATCCGTTTTTATGTTTCCGTGCCCAAAAAGCTCCAAGATTTGGTGGAAAAACAAATCAACGGGGCTTATCCCGACGCCGAAATTAAGGAGGTACCGGAATATAATATTTTTTCCGAGAACGGCCGGGTGGCTTTCGCGGCGCTCAAATTAAGAAGCGCGGCGTTTTTCCCGACTAAAGTTTATAAAGACCTGCCCACCGATCCGTTATCCTTGCTGACCTCAACTTTGGCCAAGATGGGACCCGAGGAGGGGGCGGCGGTGCAGATTTTAATTTCCCCGGCGTCGGGAAAATGGCGGTCGGCCGGCAAAAAATACCTTTCTCGGACGAAAAAATCCGAATCCGATCCGGAAAAAGCCAAGTACAGCATTGATGCCAAGACAATGGAAGCAATTGAAAATAAATGTTCCAAGCCGGGTTTTGAAACCGAAATAAGGATTGTTGTCTGTTCACCCGATCAGGAAACAGCCGACGCCCATTTGAGCAATTTAAAAAGTGTTTTTGAACAATTTTCATCGGATCACAATGGTTTTAAAAAGAAAAGAATTTATTTAAAAGCGGCCTTCATGCAAGATTTTATTTACCGCTATCAATCGATTTTAAAGTTTGGTGAGCAATCGATTCTAAGTTCAGAAGAATTAGGAACCATTCTCCATTTTCCCAATAAAACGATTGAGACGCCCCATATTTTTTGGTTGAATGCCAAACGGGCGCCGTCGCCGGCCAAAATTGCTCAAACCGGAATGTATATTGGTAAAAGCGTGTACCGGGGAATAAGCCGGCCGGTTTATTTAGCCGACGAAGACCGGCAAAAACACATATATATTATTGGAAAAACCGGTACCGGAAAATCACAAATGCAAAAAGACATGATTCTTCAGGATATCAGGGCGGGAAACGGGGTTTGTTTTATTGATCCCCACGACACGATTGATCAAATTCTACCTCTAATTCCACCGGAAAGAGTCGATGATGTGATTTATTTTAATCCTATGGATTATGATCGGCCAATGGGGTTGAATTTAATGGAAGCGACTTCAGAGCAGGAAAAGCACTTGGTGGCCAATTCAATTATCGGATTGATGTACAAACTTTACGATCCTTACAAAACCGGAATTGTCGGGCCGCGGTTTGAGAATGCGATCAGAAACGCGATGCTGACGGTCATGTCCGAACCGGGCGGAACTTTTATTGAGGTTCATCGGGTTTTGACCGATCCAACATTTGTCCAAGAGTTATTACCCAAGGTTGACGATCCGATTGTCCGGCGGTATTGGACTGACCAGATTGCCCAAACTACTGACTTTCATAAATCAGAAGTTTTGGATTATATTTCTTCTAAATTCGGCCGGTTTGTCACCAATAAAATGATCCGCAATATTGTCGGTCAGTCAAAATCAGCTTTTAATTTCCGAGACGTGATGGACAATCGAAAAATTCTGCTTATCAGTTTGGCTAAAGGATCAATTGGGGAGGAAAATTCCAGCTTTTTGGGGTTGGTCTTGATCCCAAAGATTTTGGCGGCGGCCATGAGCCGCCAGGAAATTCCCGAAGACCAAAGACAACCGTTTTATTTATATGTTGATGAATTTCAAAATTTTGCGACTCCGGATTTTGCCACCATGTTATCTGAAGCCCGAAAGTTTAAATTAAGTATTTGCGTGGCCAATCAATTTATCGGTCAGTTGGAAGAAGAAATTAAAAATGCGATTTTTGGTAATACCGGGACGATTGTCAGTTTTAGGATTGGGGTTCAGGATGCTTCCTACTTGCAAAGAGAATTTCAACCGGTTTTTACCGAGGCGGATTTAATTAATGTTGAAAGATATAATGCCTATGTTAAAACGATTATCAATAATGAACCGGTACCGCCGTTTTCGATTGATTTAACAAAAAATATGGAAGAAGAAAAGAAAATGACCAACCCGAGAATAGCCCAGATTATTAAAGAAATGTCGAGATTGAAATATGGGAGGGATAGGGTGGAGGTAGAACAGGAAATGACAGTTAGAGCAAGGTTATAAAAGTACCACGGGTAGCACAAGTATCACGAGTATATGGATAAAAGTGAAAAAGGTTATCATAAATTACTGGTGTGGCAGAAGATGAGAGAGTTAATAGGATTAACTTACGATCTGACAGGAAAACTGCCGAAATCTGAAGAATTTGGTTTAAGATCGCAAATGAGAAGAGCTATGGTTTCTGTTATTTCTAACTTTGTCGAAGGATATCTTAAAAGAAGCATTAAGGAAAAATTAAATTTCTTAAGTATAAGTGAAACTTCTCTGTTGGAGTTAGAAGCACAAAGTGAAATTTGTTTAATCTTAAATTATTGGAAAGAAGAGGAGTATTTAGAATTCGACAAGAAACGTTCTGAAGTGGGTTATTTTCTTTATCGTTATAAATCCAAAATTAACCCGTGATACTTGTGGTACTCATTCTTCCTGTGATGCTTTCCAGTTGGTACCTTTCCTTCTTTTGATACTTTAGGTTCATACTGGTATAATTTATCCATGGAGCCGTAGTTCACCGGTAGAACGCGATTCTTATAAAATCGATGTACTTGGTTCGACTCCAAGCGGCTCCACCAAACTTTCGATATATCGAGTTTTACTCGCTATAAGTTGGATGCCCTTGGTTCGACCCCAAATTGTCTATTCCATTTGAAACCCTGCTTTGGAGAAATGGTGGTCAAAAGTGGCGGCGCGTCTCAATTCCAACCTTTCCATCACGGCAAACGAAACGCAGTCGGTAAAAGAAAGATTGCTCCACTTTTTTAAGAACCAATTCCAGGCTTTTCCTTCATCGGTCGCGGTCACCCGAATAATTTTTATATTGGCGGCGTTATTTATCAGGAGTCTGCGGAATTCCTCTGTTTTGTTAATACCTCGTCTTTTGCGAATTAGCGTGAATGTTTCGTCAAGAATATAATTGGAGGTAGCCAGGGAAGCATGTTCTCTTCGTAATTTATCCCAGACTTTTATCGCTTCTTTGTAGAAATCGTCTTTCTCATCGAGAATGGCCTTGAAAAAGCTGGTGTCGATAAAAACAGGAGACACTGGTAATTTAGCCATAGATTAATTCATCATCTGCGGAGATACCCAAGGGTTTATTTTCCCCCTTAGATAATTTTGGCAAATCCCAGATGGTTAACGCCCCTTTTTTGGGATTGACCCAGTGTCCGACTAAACTTCGGATATTCGATAATCCCTGTACGGTTAACCGGATATATTCATTAACGCTCATGCCGGACTCGGCCGCCATGGTTTTAATTTGTATCCAGTCAGAATAGGGGATGCGCAAATTTGTTGTTACCATTATTTGGTTCATAATCATACTAAAGATACCATAGTATGGATGGTATGTCAATGGCGAGTGGGCAAGCTCCGAAGTTACAGTTCTTCCAGCCTGGCCTTGCCTGTGTTTTCCGGGTTAAGAGGTCGTAAAACGATGAAGAATTGAGGCGGCCAATGTTTGGTAGGGAATACCAGCTTAAGCAGCCTTTGCTTTAAGCCGGGATAAAACCCTTTCCGAAAGACGAATATTGATATTTCTGTTTTTATCAAGAGTATTTTTGGCGGCCAAGATTATTTCCTTCTTTGTTTTTTGAGAATTTTTTACCGGTACTAAGTTTCCCGCCTCAATTTCCTTAAGGAGTTTTTCTTCTTCTTTGGTTAGTTCAAAATATTTCATATTATTTTTTTGGGTTGGGATGCTCAAGAACCTCCAGCAAACCGCCCCAAAGCCGATTCTAATCTGGTTGTTACCAACTCGATTGCTCAAGCTGTCCAAAGCGGCCATTAAAAAAGTAATCG
>Ga0051987_10000194_pt1 | contig 32832 bp, 31 predicted proteins | sample CryGey08umfilter_2_FD_58083 | JGI IMG/M metagenome (GOLD analysis project Ga0051987, IMG submission 58083) | Groundwater microbial communities from aquifer in Utah, USA - Crystal Geyser 4/10/14 0.8 um filter | ecosystem: Environmental > Aquatic > Deep subsurface > Groundwater | place: USA: Utah... | reverse complement strand
CAAGGCAATTTTATCCCCGGCCCCAAGAATATTATTGTCAGTTGGTTTGCCATCAGGCCAAAGACCTAAAATTTTATCAAGCCAGGTCTGATAGGTAACCGGAATCCATTCAATCACGCTGTTGGGAATATTGCCAACAAAAGCATTGAGGTGTAAAGTGAGATAATCCGGAAGGAAAGAATTTAGATTAATAAGCCAAATATTTTTTTGAGACATTTGATCCAAATTGACTTCCGAATGATCTTTCTTAAGATAATTAAAAGTTGGCAGTAAGTCCTTAATGACGGGAAAAAGTGTTTGAATTTCTTTAGCTTGCGATGGAGAATTTTGCGTCAAATTTCTGCCATAGAGAAAAAGACCGGCGCCGATTCTTTCAAAAGGCCCCAAAAGTTTATCCAATTGACCGCCTTCCCAGGCATAATAAGCCGAAGGCGCACCTTGATGGGGAGAGCTTAAAGTTATTAATTTATCAACCGGATTGCCTGGATTATTCTGCAAATAAGTTCTGCCTACCATTCCTCCAAGACTATGGCCAATTAAATCAACTTTATTATTAGGCGGCGGCTTGACAACATTGGCGATAAAAATTTTTAAATCATCGGAGATTTGGGAAATCGGTTTTGTCCAGTCGTAAAAGAAAAGAAAAAGATTTTGGTTAGGACCATTATCCTCATAACCGGCGTTTTTAAGGGTTTGGATTAAGGGTTCATAAAGGGTAAAACCAAACATTGCTTTCCATTCGCTTTGGGGTTTATTCTGTCCCAAAAGCAAGGCATCAGAATTCCAACTGGAACCCAAGCCGGGCAGGATTACTATTGGGGGTAAGGGTGCAGGCGTTGGTGTAAGGGTGGGTAAGGGAGATTCAAGGGTAGTTACCAGGACATCATCAAAACTTACCTGCGTTACGCTGCCATAATTGTTATAAAATCCAGGCCAAGCCATTAATCCTATTTTTCCATTCAAAATAGGATTGTTAGTTTCAGTTTTAGTGTCGGTGTAATCCAATATGGGGGTTGTGGAGTTATTGATAAAAACCTTTATGTTATTGTTATTTACCTCTACAGATAATGTGTACCAAATTCCAAGACTATTAACGTAATCAGCACTTGCTCCCCACCACTGTGTTAGATCATTTTTGAGCAGGGTAATTTTATCTCCGTAAGTATCCCACCAAGAGCTTATCAGCTTTATTGCATAAGTTTCATTTAAAGAGTGATATCTAAAAAGAATAACTTTATCTAGACCAATATCACCTTTAATTCGTACAGTAAAGCGATAGTTATCCCAGGAATTGTTACCCGCTATAGAATATGTAGATAAATCCTGGGAAGTATCTTTTGTGACTTTTCCAATATATTCTCCATTAATGATATTCCAAGAACCGATATCTCCTAAATGCTCTTCCCAACTCACGGGTTTTCCATCCATTTGACTAACGCCACTAAAATTATCTTCTAGCAGAGTTAGGGCAAAACAATTATGGTAATTAAAAAGTAAAATGATGAAAAATAGAAGAAAAGATTTTAGTATAATTTTCATTACAAATATAACTTAATTTATGTAGAATAATATTGTCAAGAGGCAAATATGAGAATATTCTGATAAAATCCTTATATATGAATATTTTTATTCTTATTTTAAATTATAATAGAAAAAAAGAAACTTTAAAATGTTTAAAATTATTTAACAAACCTGATTATCTAAAAAACATAATTGTTATTGACAATGGTTCGCAGGATAATTCAGTTAATGCGATTTCTGGTAACTATCCCAAAATAAAAATTATTGAAAATAAACAAAACTTAGGATTTTCTAAAGGGATGAACGTAGGAATTAAATATGCTTTAGAAAAAGGTGCAGAAAAGATACTTCTTTTAAATAACGATATTGAATTTACCCCAAAAAGCTTTAGAGCTTTGATAAACAGCGAGGGAAATATTGTTGGACCGGTACTTCAATTTGAGAGGAACGGGGAGACCGTTTATGATTTTGGGGGTCATTTTAATAAATTTACGGGAAGGACTTATCATGAAGAAACGACAGTAAGAAACAAAATAAAAGCAAGAAATCTTGATTATGTTTCTGGTGCTGTAATTTTAATTAAGCGGGAAGTTTTTGAAAAGATAGGATTGTTTGATGAAAGATTTTTTTTATATTACGAAGATGCTGATTTTTGTTATCGAGCAAAGAAGGCGGGGTTTATTGTCAAATTAGAACCGAAATCAATTTTTTTTCATAAACTTGGTGCAACTTCGGGCCGTAATTCCAAGATTACTCTTTGCCATAATTTACGAAGCAACTTGCTTTTTATAAATAAAAATATTATTTGGTTTAAGAGGCCGATCGCTTGGGGATATTGGGGGCTTTTGGTAATTAAGGTAATTTGCAACCAACTTTTGGCATCTTTCCGCGATTGATGTAAAATCTACCTGATGCTTTCTGTTGTAATTCTTACTAAAAATGAGGAAAGGAATATTGAGGAATGCCTGGAATCAGTTAAATGGGCGGATGAGATTGTGCTGGTGGATGATTGTTCCGACGATAAAACCTTGGAGATAGTCAGAAGCGAGATGCGGGAAGCGGGATGCGAGAAAATAAAAATTTTTTCAAGATCACTTGATGGGGATTTTGCCAGGCAGAGAAATTTTGGATTGGAAAAGGCGAAAGGGGACTGGATTTTATTTGTGGATGCGGATGAAAGAGTTTCACCTGAATTGAGAAGAGAAATTGAATCAGTTACTTCCTATAAATCTCCCTTAGTTACGGGTTTTTATTTAAAACGGCTGGATATGATCTGGGGTAGGGAATTAAAGCATGGAGAAGCGGGAAGTGTGAAATTATTGAGACTAGGAAGAAAAGAGGCGGGGAAATGGGAAGGAAAAGTCCACGAAAGATGGGAAATAGGCGTAAAGGATTTGGGAGAATTGGAAAATCCTTTAGTGCATCTCCCCCACCCCACCATGACGGAATTTCTGGAAGAGGTTAATTTTTATTCCACTTTACGGGCGAAAGAATTATATGATCAAGGCAAAAAGACAAATTTGCTGGAAATTATTTGTTTTCCGTTAGGAAAGTTTTTTCAAAACTGGATTTTCCGGTTGGGATTTATGGATGGAATGCCGGGATTTGCGGTTGCCTTATTAATGAGTTTTCATTCATTTTTAGTCAGGTCTAAATTATATTTATTATGGAAGCAGGGAAAATGAGGGTGTTGAGGGTAGGGTGGGTTATATGGGTTTTATTAGTAATGGGAAAATATATTCTAATGCTCGGGGAAAGGGGCGGATTATGGTAGAGTTGGGAATAATTTTAGGAATCTATGGATATTTGGTCTTCTCATTAGGAATTTTGGGAAGATTAGGAAAAGTAGAAATTTTTTTAATAACAATCCCCTTTTTAGTTTATGGTTTATTTAGGATAATCAGGGTGATTAGGGAAATCGGGGAAATCAGGGTTATCACCGAAATTAAAAAAGATAAATTAATAATAGTAATACTCGGTTTACTTGGAATTCAGATTTTAATAAACTTCCTGGGCGCGATTTCACCGGAACTTTCTTTTGACGCTCTTTGGTATCACTTAACTTCGGCGAGATTATATATTGAACATCACCAGATTTTTTCTTTCCCGGGCTGGCTTATGTGGCCGGCCAATCTCCCCCGTTTAACGGAAATGTATTACACGGCGGCTCTGCTTTTTTCCAACGAAATTGCCGCTAAACTAATTCATTTCTTCTTTGGGTTATTAGGGCTTTTGGCGTTATTTGGTTTGTTAAGGAGATATTTAACCTTAAGATTTGCTTTGTTGGGAGTTCTGACTTTCTATACGATGCTGATTGTTGGTTGGCAATCAACGACGACCTATGTTGATTTGGCCCGAACCTTTTTTGAAATTTTGGCCCTGGATTTATTTTTAAGATGGAACGAGACCAAGAAAGATGTCTGGTTATGGGAATCAGCGGTAATGGTGGGGTTGGTAATGGCGACTAAGATTTTAGCATTGGGGACATTGGGGGCTTTTGGAATTTTAATATTTTTATTAAAGGAAGAAGGGATAGTTGGGATTGTTGGGAGAGCAGGGAAATTTATCGGATTAGCTTTATTAATCGTTAGCCCCTGGTTCCTGTTTTCTTTCGGCTGCACTGGTTCGTCTGGACCATCGCTTCTACCTAATATTGTGGATCTTATTAAAAATTTTATAACCGCTCCTTTTTTTCTTTGGCAGGCAACCTTAAAACCCGATGATATTATTTCACCAATTTATCTGATCTTTTTACCATTGGTATTAATTTTTATTTGGAAACAATCTGCTCCTATCAAAATTACGGCGTTATATTTTTTGCTCGCAATTTTCTTGGCACCGACCCAATCGAACCGTTATCTTCTTCCCTATTTACCAGCTTTAACCTTAGTAACTTTTTCCATATTAGAAAAACAGAAAGATAAATTAGTCTTATTCGTCTCATTGGTCATATTTACTGCTGGATTAAACATGGGAAGCAGAATGTTAGCGGCCAGAAAATTTGTTCCTTACTTATTGGGAAAAGAAACGAAAACCGAATTTTTAAACCGTAATTTAAACTTTTCTTATGGAGATTTTTATGATGTTGACGGCTGGTTTAAAAACAATATTCAAAAAGACGATCTGGTTTTGGTTTATGGAATTCATAATCTATACTATTTAGATTTTCCTTATGTTCACGAATCGTGGGCTAAGCCTGGCACCAGTTTTACTCATATTTTGGTGGGAAACAATGAAAAATTGCCGGCAAAGTTTGGAAACAAAATATTGCTTTATCAAAATTCTCAAACAAAAGTTAAGGTATATTTATTTGGAGGAAAAATATGAACAAAAAATATATTGCTATTTTGAGCGAAGCGAAAAACAAGGTTCTTGCTGAAAGCAAGGTTCTTATATTGCTATACCTTTATCTTTTTCTATTTCCACTTGGACAGTTGTTACGGATTCCGCCACAGTCAACGCAACTTTCGCTGGTTCATTTTTACTTAACGGATGTGATCGTAGGACTAGTAGGGGTGATGTGGGTGATGAGGAGGATAAGGGAAAAAAGAGGAGTTTCAACCTCTTTGACCAAACCGATATTAATTTTTTTTGGTTTAGGCCTATTTTCTTTGCTGGTTAATTATTCTTCTTTAACCACGAAGCAATTTGGAATTTCTTTTCTTTATCTTTTCCGATGGATAGTTTACGCCGGACTATATTTTGTTGTCAGGGATATTGGGAAAGTATCGGGGAAAATCAGGGTGATAAGTGGATTGATAGCAGCCGGAGTTGTTTGCGGAATTTTGGGCTTGGTTCAGTATATTTTTCTGCCCGATACCCGTTTCTTGGCCCAATTCGGATGGGACCCGCACTATTATCGGTTGATTGGCACATTTCTTGATCCGGGATTTTTGGGAATAATTCTTGTTTTAACCTTAATTTTATTAACGGAAAAAATTTGGCAGGATAAAAAGAAAATTCTGATCATTGTCTGGATCATTACATACGTGGCATTGGCCTTAACATATTCAAGAGCTAGTTATTTAGGGTTTTTAGGGGGTTTGGGAATGTTAGGGTTAATTAAAAAGAAACCAAGGTTTATTTTTAAAATCGTTGGATTACTGTTTATTACATTATTAATTTTACCAAGACCTGGCGGAGAGGGGGTAAGACTAGAACGCGACAGCACAATTCGTTACCGAATAATTAATTGGGAACACGCCCTAACGATTTCCCGCGATCACTTATTGTTGGGTGTTGGTTTCAATAGCTACCGCTATGCCCAGGGAAAATATGGATTTATTGAAGAAAGAATCAGCGAAGATTCGGCCCATTCGGCGGCTGGGGTTGATTCGAGTTTATTATTTGTTTTGGCAACCACAGGAGTTTTAGGATTGTTAGGGTATTTGGGGATTTTGAGGGTTGCTTGGCGGGAAGGAGATATAATTATCCGTTCCAGTTTAATTGCTTTGCTTATTCACTCCTGCTTTACCAATACGCTTTTTTATCCGTGGATAATGGGATGGTGGTGGATTTTGCTTGGAATAAATGAAAAATCCCGAGGTGCGAAGCTAGATCACCTTTAAGGTGTGAACGTAGATTAAAAAAAGAAACTCAATTAGAAGAATAATTAATAGTTAAATCCTTTTCGGTTTGGTTACCCGCTTGATCAGTTGCCACAATTTTTAAAGCATTATCGCCTTCATTCAGAGTAAAAGTATAAGAAAAATTACCGTCTTTTCCCATGATAGCCAAGTGATCATTAAGCGAAATCGTGCAATCGGGGTCGGTTTTGCCAGAGATTGACAAATTGCGCTGATTTGAACCGCTAAATTGCGAATTATCCGCCGGTTTATCGATAATTAGTGTAGGCAGAGTGGTTTTAAGAAGAATGTTCAGAGTATCCGAAGGCTGGCTTTTTCCCCCGGAAGAATTAATTGCTTGAGAATAAAAAGTATTGTTGCCTTCATTAAGTTGAATATTTTGTGCCTGGAAAGACCCATTATTAACCGGAACGGTCGTATATAAAGCGTTGTTAAGGAAAATTTCCACTTGGGTTTTGTCAGAGGACATACCGGAAAAAGAAATAGAAGCGCTATTGGTTGCTTGGGGAACGGAATTAAGAACCGGCGCCGATAACGGTAAACTATTTTCCGTGACCGACGAATTTTGTTTTGAAGAAAAAACAAAAGCGAGTTTTGTTAATAACGGAATACCAAAAATAACCAAGCAAATGAGAAAAATAACGGACAAACCACCATAAATAAATATTTGCCGGCGGCTTCGGGTTTCTTCTTTTCGAGCCAAACGGGAATAAAATCTTTTCATCTGAGCCAACGGTGGGAATTGAACCCACGACCTGCTGTTTACGAAACAGCTGCTCTACCACTGAGCTACATTGGCTGGAGCGGTAGACCGGACTCGAACCGGCGACCTTCTCCTTGGGAAGGAGACATTCTACCACTGAACTACTACCGCATTGTTACACGGTAATTATATCAGATCTGTAGTTTACCTTGGTAAAACCAAAACATTGCCCGGATGAATTATTCCCGGATTAACCAATTTATTGGTTTTGGCAATTTCCACCCATTTATAGCCGTCGCCATAAGCCCTAACTGCGATTTTCCAAAGACTATCGCCTCGAATAACGGTATAATTATCACTCGTAATTTGTGTTGTACCTTGGATAGTTGTCGTATTGGTGGAAATCAATGTTTTTTCAGCAACCGCCGGAATCACCAATTTTTGGTCAACAGTAATCACGTTCGGATTAGTTAAATTATTGGCTTTAGCAATATCAACCCAATTGTAGCCGGAACCATAATATTGAATTGCAATATCCCACAATCTTTCACCGGTCTTAACCTGATGAACTTGAGGCAATTCTTTCAACGATTGATTGCCTTGCTGTTCTTCGGAAACACTTAAGTTGCTTTCAGGATTGTTTGCGGATCGCGAGTGAAGATAATTAAAGATTAGAACGCCAATTATAATAACAACCAAGGCTCCCAAAATAGTATTAATTGTCTGTTCCGATTTTTTAAGATTTTTTAAAAACGATTTTAATGTCATTTGCCCAATATCACCTCCTTTGGGCAGAAGATGCGGACCCGGCCGGGCTCGAACCGGTAATTTTCGCCGTGACAGGGCGATGTGTTAACCATTACACTACGGATCCTTGCGCCTAAAATATAGCATACGCTTGAGGAAGAATCAATCTTTTGATAGCATATTGTTATAATGATAGACTGCTATAATGAAAAAAACTTTTACTAATCAGGAAATTGCCGAATTGCTTCGAGAGATTGCTGCCGCCTATATTGTTAAAAATGAAGACCGATTTAAAATCATGGCTTATGAAAATGCCGCTGCCAGTATCGAGCACGCCACCAGCGACGTAAAGGATCTTTGGGACGACCGTAAATTAGACCAATTGGCTGGAGTTGGTCCCAACATTGCTTCTTACCTGGACGAGCTATTTAAGACTGGTAAGGTCACTCATTTTGACGAAGTTAAAAAAGATCTACCTAAAGCGATGTTTGTTTTGCTTGCCATTCCAGGAATAGGGCCGAAAACAGCGTATCAATTGGCCGGGGAATTAAAGCTAAGACAAGGTAAAGAGATCGTCGACTTGGAAAATATGGGAAAGAAGGGAAAGATAAGGGAAATTGAGGGATTTGGGGAAAAGACTGAAAAAGATATCTTGGAAGGCATTGTGAGGTTTAGGAAAGGCCAGACAAAAGAAAAACGGATGTTATTGCCGGTAGCCGATTCCTTGGCCCACGAAGTATTGGATTATTTGGAACAATGTCCGGCGGTAATTCGGGGAGATGCCCTTGGCAGCTTAAGGCGGATGGTCAGCACCATTGGAGATATTGACATCGCGGTGGAAACAACCGACCCAAAAAAAGTTATTGATTGGTTTACTAGATATCCAAAGGTGAGAAAAGTTCTTGATCAAGGCCAGCAATCATTAGTCAGAGTGATTTTGGATAACGGAAAGCAAATTGATCTTCGGTTGCAAACGCCGGAATCGTATGGGGCAATGCTTCAATATTTTACCGGAAGCAAATCACACAATATTAGCTTACGAGAGTTTGCTTTGAAAAATGAAATGTCACTATCAGAGCATGGAATAAAGATTTTAAGTCAAAAATCAAAATTCAAAGGTCAAAATTACAATTCAAAATTAAAAATTTACCAATTTGAAAAAGAAGAATCATTTTATGATTTTTTGGGGTTAGATTGGATTCCGCCGGAATTGAGAGAGGATCAGGGAGAAATTACGGCTGCGGTGCAGCATCGTCTACCAAAGCTTATTGAACCGAAAGACATAAAAGGCGATTTACATCTTCATTCAGATTTCCCGATCGAGACCAGTCACGATGAAGGAGGGAGCAGTATAGAAGAGATTGTCAGGAAGTGCGAGGGGTTAGGTTATGAGTATGTAGGTTTAAGCGAACATAACCCGAGTATCTCTCAACACCGAGAAAATGAAATTATTACCATAATAAAGAAGAAAAAAGCCTTAATTGATCAAATAAATTACTCTAGTGAAAAAAGAACAAATAATTTACCCATAAAGATATTAAACGGCTTAGAAATTGACATCCAACCAAGCGGAAAATTAGCTCTACCAGAAGGGGCTTTTAAATACCTGGATTATGCCATTGTTTCAATCCATTCCAGTTTTAACTTAAGCCGTGCGAGAATGACAGATCGAGTTCTTAAGGCACTTTCTCACTCAAAAATTAAAATTTTTGGTCATCCTACCGGCCGAATGTTGAATCGGCGGGAGGGCTACGAACTCGACTGGGAGGTAATTTTCGATTTTTGCTTAAAAAATAACAAATGGCTGGAAATAAATTGCTGGCCGGAAAGATTGGATTTACCGGATAATTTAGTTCTTCAAGCAATAAAAAAAGGTGTTAAAATAATTATTAATACCGACAGCCATCAGGTTGATCAATTGAAGATGATGAAGTATGGGGTGGCGGTTGCCCGAAGAGGATGGGCGGAAAAGAATGATATAATCAACACACTAAATTTGAATCGTTTTATGGATGAGTTAGATAAATAAATTATTATATAGATTCCAGGTCAAGCCTGGAATGACGAAAAACGAGAGGAGGTGAAGAGTTAAATATATGATATTTTTACCAATTATTCTTATTTTAATCGTGGCTGGATATTTAGTTTCTGTTTACAATAGCTTGCAGACAACTAAAACAAGGATCAAAGCTTCGATTCAGGAAATCGGCAATCAACTGAAAAGACAAACCGATCTTATTCCTAACTTAATCGAATCGGTTAAAGGCTACATGAAGCATGAGAAGGATATTTTTGACAAGCTTACCGAGGCAAGAAAATCTGTAGCCGGTGCTTTAGAATCCGGACAAGCCCAAAAATTAGTGGACGCGAGTCAAAAATTGCAAACCGCTTTAGGGCCGATTAGAGCCGTTTTTGAATCAACTCCTCAATTGCAAGCCGCTGGTCCGACCGGTCAACTAATGAGTGAACTTACGGATACGGCCGATAAAGTGATGTATTCGCGCCGGACTTTGATTGACCTGACCGCCGATTACAATATCAAGATCGTCACTTTCCCTTCAAACTTTGTCGCCAATATGTTTGGATTTAAGGCTGAACCGGGTTTAATGTTGCCCGAAGAAGAATCAGAAGCTTTGGAAGTTTCTAAAGAAGATTTAACGACTCCTAAAGTTGATCTGGAAAAATGATAAACGTTTACGAGCAGGTAGATCAAAATAAACGACGGAGTTTATTTATTATCGTGATTTTTATCGCGTTTATTGTTTTTGTGACTTGGACATTATCGATGGCGTTTGGTTATGGATTGGATATGGTAGGTTTTGCCTTAATATTTGCCGGCGTAATGAGTTTTGCCAGTTATTGGTACGGCGATAAAATAATTTTGACAATCTCCGGGGCAAAACCGGCCAACCGCAAGGATTTTTTCAATTTTTACACGGTAACGGAAAATCTTTGTCTGGGAGCCGATATGCCAATGCCTAAATTATTTGTGATTGACGATACAGCGCCTAACGCTTTTGCCACCGGCCGTGATCCACAACATGCAGTTGTTTGCGCTACCACCGGTTTGCTAAGCAAGCTAAGCCGGACGGAACTGGAAGGGGTAGTTGCCCACGAATTATCCCATGTTAGAAATTACGATACGCGATTAATGGCAATTGTCGCGATCCTGGTTGGAATGTTAGCTTTACTAGCGGACTGGTTAATCAGGGGATCATTGTTTAGGGGTAATCGGGATAATCGGGAAGAGAGGGGAAATATGGGAGCAATTCTTTTTTTAATCGGAATAATTCTAGCAATACTTTCGCCGATTATCGCTCAATTAATACAACTGGCGATTTCCAGAAGAAGAGAGTTTTTAGCCGATGCCTCCGGGGTCTTGATTACTAAATATCCGGAAGGGTTAATATCCGCTTTGGAAAAGATTTCCGCTGATCAAGAACCTTTGGAAGCAGCCAATCGGGCCACGGCTCATTTATATATTGTTAATCCGTTTAAAGGAAAAAACATTTCCAGTTTATTTAATACTCATCCGCCCATTCAGGAAAGAATTAAAGCCTTAAAAGAAATGGAATAAAATGTTAACCGAAGAACAAATTAAACACGTCGCGAAATTAGCTAAATTAGAGATTTCCGATGCTGAAGTCGAAAAATTTCAAAAACAACTTTCGGAGGTTTTTGATTATTTTAATATTCTGGAGGAAGTTAACACGAGTGGAATTGAGCCAACCAGCCACGTGACAGGTTTAACTAATGTTTTTCGAACTGACAAGGTTAGACCTTGTCAAACACAAAAAGAAGCGTTGTTGGGAGCTGCCCAAAAGGAAAAAGATATGTTTAAAGTTAAACGGTTGATAGAATAACGAAGGTGTGAACGTAATTCACCTTTAAGGTGTGAACGTAGTTTATGAAACTTAATGAATTAACAATGTATAAATATGAAGTTAAATGAATTAACGATAAAAGAAGCCAGGGAAGGATTAAAAAAAAAGCAATTCTCCTGTTTGGAGTTAGTAAAATCCTGTTTGGAACAGATAAATAAAACTAATTCTAAATTAAACAGTTTTATTACGGTTTGCGAGGAAGAAGCAACAGAAAAAGCGGTAGAAATAGATAGGGGATTTAGGGAAAGAAAACCTTTATTGGGAATACCGATTGCCTTAAAAGATCTTTATTGCACAAAAGGAATTAAGACAACCGCCGGTTCAAAAGTTTTAGAAAATTATATTCCGGTTTACGATGCGACCGTGGTTGACAAATTAAAAAATGCTGGGGCAATTATTATTGGCAAAACCAATTGCGACGCATGGGCTCATGGAGCTTCAGGAGAAAATTCTGATTTTGGTCCAACGCGCAATCCCTGGAATTTGGAACGAACCCCCGGCGGTTCTTCCAGTGGATCAGCCGTTGCCGCGGCCGCAGATGAATGTCTGGCAGCGATGGGAACCGATACCGGCGGTTCAGTCCGTTTGCCGGCTTCTTTTTGCAATGTCGTTGGTTTAAAACCAACTTATGGTCGAGTTTCACGATATGGGGTAGTGGCGATGGCTTCTTCTTTAGATTGTATGGGACATCTGACAAAAACGGTTGAAGACAGCGCTTTAATTTTAGGAGTAACGGCTGGTTTTGATCCCAAGGATGCCACGAGTTCCAATAAGCCTGTAGAAGATTACTTGGAAGGAATTAGAGGGAATAGGGGGACAAGAAGGATTAGAATCGGCTTGCCGAAAGAATATTTTGGTGAAGGACTAGACGCGAGAATAAAAGAGAAAATCTTGGGGGCTTTAGGGGTTTTGGAGGATTTGGGGGCTAAGATTATCGAGGTTTCCTTGCCGCATACAAAATACGCACTAGCCGCTTATTATATTATTCAGCCGGCGGAAGTATCGTCAAACTTGGCCAGATACGACGGGATAAGATTTGGAAATGATCGGGATAAATTTGGCGATGAAGCCAAAAGGCGAATAATGCTAGGGACTTATATTTTGTCGGCTGGTTATTACGATGCATATTATCTTAAGGCCATGAAAGTGAGAACCTTAATTAAAAGGGATTTTAATGAGGTTTTTAAAAAGGTTGATGTTTTGATTTCTCCTGTTTCTCCTAATCCGCCTTTTAAACTTGGTGAAAAAGTTAATGACCCAATGCAAATGTATTTGGCTGATATTTATACGGTAACCGCCAATTTGGCCGGAATTCCGGGTTTATCCATCCCTGCTGGTTTCGTTGACGGTTTGCCGGTAGGAATGCAAATCTTAGGACCGCAGTTTTCTGAAAAAATGCTTTTCCAAGTTGGAAAAATATATGAACAATCCACTCATTGAGATTCTAAAAATTAAAAATTTTCAAAAAATCTGGGGTTCGCAGATTTTTTCTCAAGTGACCTTACAAATGATTAATTTTATTATTATTATTAATATTTTTGAGCGGACGCACTCCACCACTTCTGTTTCTTTAGTCTGGATTTTTTATTCCTTACCAGCCATTATTTTAGGTCCATTTAGCGGCGCTTTGGTGGACATGATTTCTAGGAAGAAAACGTTAATAATAACCACGCTTCTCAATAGCGTTGTGGTGTTGGGCTTTCTTCTTATTGGTAATAAAATTTATGCGGTCTATGCTATTATTTTTCTATATTCAATTATCAATCAACTTTACTTTCCGGCGGAAGCGGCGACTTTACCTTCGATTGTTTCAAAGACTCTTTTACCGGCGGCCAATACTATTTTTCTTTTTACCCAATACTCCGCCTTTCTGATTGGTTTCGGCTTATCCGGTCCATTATTAAGAATTGCTGGTCCAAAAATTCCGTTTTTAATTACCTCGATTTTACTTATTTTGGCATCCTTGCTGGTTTCCCGATTACCCAATGATAAAATTCTTAAAATCAATACCAAAAGATTCTTAATGGTGATTGGTAAACTAAGAGAAGGGTATCATTATATTAGTCAACATCGAAATATTCTTGCGCCATTATTAATTCTTATTTCCGTTCAAGTAGTGATCAGTCTTTTTACGGTTATTTTACCTTCATACGCGGTTGATGTTCTTCGAATAGATATCCGCGATGCCGGTCCGTTACTGATTATTCCTTTGGCTTTAGGAACGATCGGCGGCGCAATTTTAGTCAATCGTCTAGCTGGAAATTGGCGGAAACGGAAAATGATCACCTACGGCGCTTTTATTTCTTCCTTTAGTTTAATTATCCTGGCGATAATCGTAGGATTTTTTCACGAGGTTACGATTCTTGCCAGCTTAATAATGATGTTGTTGGGAGCAGGAGCGGTGATGTTTATTATTCCTACTCAAACTTTTTTACAGGAGCAAACTCCTGAAAATTTTAGGGCTCGAGTTTTTGGGACATTAGGTTTTTTGGTAATTTTAGGATCTTTGCCGCCGGTCCTTTTTGCCGGGGCGATTGCTGATTTAATAGGAGTAGGCTACATTTTATTGTTAGTTGCTATTGGTGCTTTTGGTTTTGGTTACTATGTATTCAATAAAAATGATCAATTTTAAAACAATTATCGGTTTAGAAGTTCATGTTGAATTAAAAACTTCTTCGAAAATGTTTTGCCCATGTTCGGCCGAATATTTTGGAACTGAACCAAACTCCCACACTTGCCCGGTTTGTTTAGGATTACCCGGGGCTTTGCCAGTCCCCAATCAAAAGGCAATTGAATGGACGATTCTTCTGGGGTTGGCTTTAGGGTGCCAGATTCCAGAAATCTCAAAATTTGACCGGAAAAATTACTTTTACCCTGATTTGCCAAAAGGGTACCAGATTTCTCAATATGATATGCCTCTGGCAATTAACGGTTCTCTTGTCATTAAAGAGATTGCCACGTCGCCTTCGGCTCCTCGCAATGACAAAATTGTGAGAATTAGAAGAGTACATTTAGAAGAAGATACGGCAAAATTAATACATGGAGAAAACGCGACCTTGATTGATTTTAACCGAAGCGGAGTACCGCTGGTAGAAATTGTTACCGAACCTGACTTTACTTCAACAGAACAAGTAAAAGAGTATTTACAAAAACTCCAGCAAATTATCCGCTATTTGGGAATATCGGATGCGGATATGGAAAAGGGACAAATGAGATGCGAACCAACCGTGAATTTGGAGTGCGAGAAGGCAGGAGAGCAGGAAGGCGAGATGGTGTATACACCTCTGGTTGAGATTAAGAATATTAACTCATTCAAATTCGCTCAAAAAGCGATTGATTATGAAATTCAACGGCAATTGGAGGAATTTGAAAAAACAGGGCAAGAAAAACAATCTGGTAACAAAACAACCAGGGGCTGGGATGAAGTCAAGCAGAAGACTTTTTTGCAAAGAACAAAAGAAGAGGCCGAAGATTATCGGTATTTTCCGGAACCGGATATCCCTCCGTTTCAGTGGACTGAAACGGAAATTCGAAATTCGAAATTCGAAATTCAAAAAATAGAATTACCTGATACAAAGATAAAACGATACATAAAAGAGCTTGGACTTACTGAAACAAACGCTATTATTCTCACCGAAACAAAAGAAAAAGCGGAATATTTTGAAAAATGCGTTAAACTGGGACAATCTGATCGTCTGGAACCTTTGGAAATTGCTAACGCCATAATTAATAAAAAGGTGGATTCAGAAACCTTGGATCCGGATCAAATCATCAAGTTATTGGCCACTAAAAAATCCGCAATCTCTCTTACAGAATCTAATCTGAAAAAGATGATAGAACAAGTACTAGCTGACAATCCTAAGCCGGTAGCGGATTATAAAGGCGGAAAAACACCGGTTTTAGAATATCTTATTGGACAAGTTGCCAGATTGACCAAAGGTCAGGCTGGCCCGAATTTAGTGAGAAATATTCTGGTAGAAAAGTTAAAGAATTAAGTTTATTATAGATTTATGGCAGAGGCAGGCGAGAATTTATCTTCAGTTGATTTACTTCAACAAGAAAATACTGAATTACGTTTAGATAACGCCAGATTAACATCTCTTTTGACCTTTGATGAGCTGACCGGTTTATTCAAAACCAGTGAATTTGGAAGAAAAGTGATTCTTGAAAGGATGCAAGAAGCGCAAACAGTTGGGGATAATGTGGTCGTCGCCGTCGTGGATTTAACCAAATTTCGAGATGTTAATAATGCATTCAATCATGCTACCGGAGATGAAGTTCTGAAAACCGTGGCGGCCAAATTAGGAAAACTTGCCGGTTCGAATGGTTTAGCCATGCGTTCTCATTCTGTGGGAGACGAATTTGGAGTTCTTTTCGTCGGCGAACACGGCAAAGAAGGCGTTACGTCTTTACAGGATATTCAAACCATAGGAATTCCCTGGAAAGCCGCAAAGGCAGAAGGCAAAATTTCTTTCACCCTGGGAATAAGCAGTTTAGACGAATTGACAGACGATCAGAAAGGAACACCGGGAGAAGTCTTTCAACATTTATGGCAAAGAGCTTCTGATGGAGAACGGGAACAACACAGGAGTCAAAATGGCTGATTTTGTTCATCTTCATGTTCACAGCGAATATTCCCTTTTAGACGGACTTCCTAAGATAAAAAATCTTGTTTCTTATGTAAAGAATCTTGGTATGGATTCAGTGGCATTAACCGATCATGGAGTTATGTATGGGGCAATTGAATTTTATAAAGAATGTTTAGATCAAGAAATTAAACCGTTGATTGGGATGGAAGGGTATATCGTCAATGGTGACCTTCGGAAAAAAGAAGGAAAAAGCGACAAAGAAAACAACCACCTGGTTTTGATTGCCAAAAATTTAGAAGGTTATAAAAACCTGATGAAAATTTCTACCATTGCCCAATTGGAAGGTTTTTATTACCGTCCGCGTTTTGACAAAGAAGTTTTAAAAAAATATCACGAAGGTTTAATCTGTTTGACTGCTTGTCCCAAAGGAGAAATTGGCCAGCTATTAATCGAAAATAATTACCAGAAGGCTAAAGAAACGGTCTTATGGTATGAAAATTTGTTTGGTGAAGATAATTATTATTTGGAAATTCAACGGCACCAATATTCTCAATATTTGGATAAAACAAAAGACGCAAAAATCATAACCAGGTTAACGGAAATGCAAAGGAGTGAGGATATTTGGGTAAGAGATACGGTAAAATTGAGCCGTGAATTAGGGATTCCCTTGGTGGCGACGAATGACGTTCATTATCTCAAGCAATCGGATGCTTTTGCACAGGATGTTTTGGTTTGCGTGTCAACGGGGAAATTAGTTTCTGATATTGACAGGTTGCGGTACGTTGACAACCCAACCTTTCATCTTCGAACACCGCAAGAAATGAAAAGTCTTTTTGCCGATGTTCCGGACGCCTTAAAAAATACGGTTAAAATCAGCAAAATGGTTGATTTGCAAATGGAACTAGGAAAATGGCTGTTTCCAAAATTTGATCTTCCGGAAGGTAAAACAGAGCCAGATTATTTAAAAGAATTGGCTTCCGCCGGTTTTCCGGAAAAATATCCTCAAGCAGTCGAAGAAACAAAAAAAAGACTCGATTATGAGCTGGAGGTAATTATCAATAAGGGTTATGCTTCATATTTTTTAATAATGGCCGATATGGTTAACTGGTGTACCAATCGGGGGATTGTTACAAATACCAGAGGTTCAGCCGCCGGTTCGATCGTTTCTTATGTTTTAGGAATCACTTCGGTTGATCCGATTAAATACGCCTTGCCCTTTGAAAGATTTTTAAATCCTTTCCGGCCTAAACCGCCGGATATAGATTTAGATATTGCCGATAATCGCAGAGACGAATTGATCACATATATTGTTCAAAAATACGGGGCTAATAAAGTTGCTCAAATTTGTACTTTTGGTAGGATGTTAGCTCGCGCTGCTGTTAGAGACGTTGGCCGAGTTTTAGGTCATCCTTATTCTTTTCCGGATAAAATTTCCAAATTAATTCCGATGGGGTCGCAGGGTTTCCCGATGACGATTAAACACGCGATTGAAATCTCCCCCGAATTAAAAACGATGTACATCAATGAACCCGACGCAAAACGCGTTTTAGACGTGGCACAGGAAATTGAAGGCAATGCCCGCCATTCTTCTGTTCATGCGGCCGGTGTCGTTGTTGCTCCGGAAGAAATGACGAATTTTACTCCCTTGCAACTTGAGCCTGAAGGCATAAAAATAATTACTCAATACGAAATGCATGCTTGCGAAGAAGTTGGTCTGGTTAAGTTTGATATTTTGGGAATAAGAAATCTTTCGATATTAACATCGGCCTTAGAAATTATCGAAAAGGCAATCGGCGAAAAAATTGATTTGGGTAAAATACCTCTTGATGATAAAAAGACCTTCGATATGTTGGCAAGGGGGGAAACTATGGGAACTTTTCAATTGGGCGGATCGGGGATGACTAAATGGTTGATTGATCTTAAACCAAACCGAATTGAAGATTTAATGGTAATGATTGCCTTATTCCGTCCCGGACCAATGGCAAATATTCCGGAATTCATTGCCCGAAAACACGGGAGGAATAAAGTTACCTATCTTCATCCGAAAATGGAAAAATTTCTCGACAAATCCTACGGCATTTTAGTTTATCAGGAGGACATTTTGTTTACGGCCATGGAATTGGCCGGTTATAACTGGGAATCGGTTGATAAGCTGCGAGTCGCGATCGGTAAAAAAATTCCGGCGGAAATGGCGAAACAGCACGAAATTTTTGTGGAAGGTTGCCAGAAATTTTCCAACATCTCCAAAAAGGAAGCGGAAAAACTTTGGGAATTATTTGTTCCTTTTCAAGGGTATGGATTTAACAAAGCTCACGCGGCATCCTATGGCTTTGTTTCTTATCAGACCGCTTATTTAAAAGCTCATTATCCGGATGAATACATGACGGCTTTATTAACAGCGGAATCTGGTGATACGGATAAGGTGACCGAAGGAATTCAGGAATGTAACCATATGGGAATAAAAGTTCTACCGCCGGATATTAACAAATCAGATGTTGGTTTTACGATTGAAAGAGATACTGGTTCGCGGGAAGACAAAGCTATTCGGTTTGGACTTTCGGCCATTAAAAATGTCGGCGAAGCGGCCATTGGAGCGATTTTAGAAGCTAGATCAAAAAATGGCGATTTCAAAACATTAACGGATTTTTGCGGGCGGGTGAATGGCCAGAAAGTCAATAAAAAAGTTTTAGAATCGTTGATTAAAGTGGGGGCGATGGATCACTTCGGATCTCGGGCCGCCCAATTGGCAGGATTAGATAAGATCCGGCTCGGATGCGAGAATAGTCAGAAGAATATAATCTCCGGTCAGGGAAATTTGTTTAACAACGACGAGGATAATCAGAATAAAATTGAAAGCAAGGATAATTTACCAAAAATTGAAGAATTTTCAAGAAATGAATTGCTCACTTTGGAAAAAGATTTATTAGGCTTTTATTTAACCGAGCATCCTCTGACAGCTGTTCTGGCCTTGTTGACAAACGAAGTTAGCCATAAAATCGGCGAATTAACCGATTTATATGAACCAATCGATAAGGTTAAAATTGGAGGAATAATATCGGCTTTACGGACTACTTTTACCAAAAAAACCAATTCGGAAATGGTTTTTGCCACGCTTGAAGACCAAACCGGTAAGATAGAGGTAATAGTATTTCCTAAAGTATATGCCGAGTCTAAGTCAAACTGGGTAAAAGATCAAATCGTGATTGTTGAAGGAAAACTGGAAATCAGAGACGATCGAATTTCGATTATTGCGGAAAAAGCAGTTTCGCTTTCAACTTTAAAAACCAACGGGAATGGCACACATTATGATTTTACCGTTAATATTCCCAAAGGAACCGCGCCGGAAATACTGGTTGAACTGAATAAAATTTTGAAAGACAATCCGGGTGAAAATAATGGGGTTTTGGTTTTTGAAAATAATGGCAATACCAAGAAGTTGGTTTTGAATTTTGGGGTAAATTATAATAAAAATTTAGAAAAAGAGATTCAAAAATTACTCGTAAGTGAACAAATACCCGAGGTGTGAAGCTAATTCACCTTTAAGGTGGGTAACATTGACACCTGTTGTATGAAGTTAAAGTGGGACTTGATCCGGGGTAAATTGTCTTTATAATAATTTCCTAGAGCCAAAAACTTTATTAAGAAGAACATGAGAAGATATCACAATAAGAAGTTATTGTTAGAAAATTTCAACCACCGATGAGAGGGAATAGTTTAATAATATGTTTGCCAGTGTTGAACGGTTTGAAATAATTCCAGATATTACCAGAATCATTGAGCCTAATTCGAGCGAATTAAGCACTAATAAAAGAGAGGGATCGTTAAGTATGAAGGAAGAGGCGGAAAGAATTGGAATGCCCGAGCATTGGCGTCCTCCAAAAATTGAGGGAGAGTGGGGAAACAAAAGTTTTATTAGTGTGGAACAGTTAACCGCTAATGATTTTGCTGAAATTGTGAATATGGCAACAAGAATTAGAGATACAAGGATGTCTAAGGAGCAGCGAGCGTTATTTGAGTTGAAAAGTTGGCTTTTTCCTCTTTCCATGCAAACTGCATTTTACGAGCCAAGCACCAGAACAAGGACGTCTTTTGAAGCGGCAGCTCAAATATTGGGATTAGACGTTGTTTCTAACCCTGATATGATAAGAATGTCTTCTTTTTCGAAGGGAGAAACGGTAGCCGACAATGCCATTGTCATGGGGGAAATTTCTCCAGTCATTGTTCAAAGGCACCCTGAAGTCGGGGCGGCAGCAATAGCCGCTTTTGCCCTTCAATCTATGACTAGGTGTGATGGAACAAAACCGCGAGTCATAAATGCGGGAGATGGAATAGGTGAACACCCAAGTCAAGCTCTTTTGGATATTACCACAATTATTTGGGAAAAAAGACTCAAAAATGCTAATGATTTACATAGGTTGCATATAGGAATGTTGGGGGATTTAAAACACGGAAGGACGGTACATTCGCTGACTAAATCGTTGAACTGTATGGGCGGACCGGCGGTGTTCTATTTTATTTCTCCTGAACAACTATCAATGCCTCAACCAATTATTGAATCTTTAACACGGGGAGGACAAAGTGAGGTAGTCGTTACTGGCGATTTGGCGGAAGTATTGCCATCACTTGATGTTTTGTATGTTACAAGAATTCAAAATGAAAGATTTAAAGATCTTGATGAATGTAGGCGTTACGAAAATCTCTATAGAATAACGCCGGAAATTATGAAAGAAGCAAAGAAAGATTTAACATTAATCCATCCTCTGCCCAGAAGAGGAGAAATAGACCCTCGAGTGGATAGTGACCCAAGGGCGGCTTATTTTCGCCAAGTAGGAAATGGAGTAGACGTACGAATGGCACTGCTTTGTTGCATGTTCGATAGACCATATCCGAATTTTAGGAATTGGTATAAGTAATAAACATTATAGGAATAGATCGGGGCAAAAGTGATTATTGGCATTTTTTAGAAAGTCTTATTCAAAAACATCTCGTAAGTGAACAAATACCCGAGGTGTGAAGCTAATTCACCTTTAAGGTGTGAACGTAGTTGTGATGTTTCCCAAATTACAAACACAGGCGAGACCAACCAATCTTCCTCCTAAACCACGAATCAGTCTGATTGCTCATATAAAGTTTAACAAAAAAAGGCAATTCTGTTATCATAATTTTATGAATGTTTATAAATTAAACATATGCGGTTTGGAAAGAGAGCTTCCTATCGTCAGCATAGGACCTCTTTTGAAAATTGCTTCATTTAACCTTCTTGGTGATGGAGAATTGGTCAAAAAAGTGGCCGAATCTCTGGCCGAAAAAATAAAGGATTTGGATTTTGATTATTTGGTTGGTCCGGAAGTAAAAGTTGTCCCTTTAATGCAAGAATTGTCCAATCTTTTAAAAAAACCTCGTTATATAATCCTAAGAAAAAACATCATGGGTTATATGACTCATCCGATTTCCAGTAAAACTAAACCAGGGATGGTTTTAAACGGACCGGATGCCGAGTTGATAAAAGGAAAAAAAGTCCTGATTGTTGATGATGTTGTTTCCACCGGAAAAACCATAAAAGTGGTAGATGATTTGATGAAAGAAGTCAACGCCCGGGTCGTTGGAGTCGCGGCCGTATTAAAGCAAGGTGAAGAAAAGGTGGAAATTACGATTTCTTTTTATTCATTAGGCAAACTTCCCTTATTTGGTACTTGACCCACCGAATTTTAGCACTCGGGTTTTATGAAGATATTATATTCAAATAAAATTTATATTGATCATCCGCATGAAGAATGTGGGGTATTTGGTATATTTTTTCCTCACCCGGATTTTTCAAACACGATCGTAACTTCTACTCTTTCCGGATTATTGGCCTTGCAACACCGAGGTGAGGAATCGGCGGGAATTGTTGTTGGTGATGGCCGAAAATTATCAGCGGTTTTCAAAAGAATGGGTTTAGTACGAAATTTATATAATACTTATTTGGAGAGTGAAGAAAATATTAAGCAAAATTTAAAGGGGTATTTAGCTGTTTCCCATACCCGATATTCAACAACGGGTTCGTCTTCATTAAAAAATGCCGCTCCTTTTTTATTTGATTCACCAAAAGGATCGTTTGCTGTTGCCCATAATGGAAACATAACAAACGCCCCGCAGCTAAAAGAAATCCTTGTAAAAAAGAGGTTTTCTTTTTCTAGCACAACTGATAGTGAAATTATTGGTTCTTTAATTCTATCTTTACCGGGTAAAAGTCTAATTACCAAAATTGAGAAGTGTCTTCCCGTACTAGAGGGATCCTTTTGTTTAATTTTTGCTACCAAAAATTCAATCATTGCCATTAGGGATAAATACGGTAATCGTCCGTTATCGTATGCCGAATTTACCCAAGATAAAATAACTGGTTATGCCATATCTTCGGAATCATCAGCGTTTAATAATTTAGAGATTTCCTATAAAAGAGAGGTTAAACCCGGCGAAATGATTATTTTTAACAAACTTAGAAGAAATCTTGGGAAAAAATTGGTAGAACTATATCCTCCTCCAAAAACGATTGATTTTGTGACCTATATTGCTGAATCAGCAAAATCAGCATCAGAAGGTTTTACCCAAGGGTTATCAGAACTTTGGGGGAAACCCATAGATTTAAAAACGTCAATGTTGAAAAATCGTTACGGAAGCATCAATGGAGCAATTCGCGGTTTTATTAATCCCAACCATGAGACGAGAAAAGAAGTTGCCAATGGAAATTATCACCCCTTCGATATTGTTCAAGGGAAAGAAATCGCCATCGTTGACGATTCGATTATTCGCGGAACAACGACCAGGGGGGTTGTGCAAACGATAAGAAGAAGGATTGGAGATTTACGGAATGGTGGAGCTAAAAAAATACATCTTAGAATTATTTTCCCGCCGGTTATTGGTTATTGTCCATTAGGGACAGACATTAATGACAGTGACAAGCTAATAGCAAAAGAAATGGTTAAAATAAATCAAGTTGCCAAATCTCTAGAGGTTGATTCGCTAAATTATCTTTCAGTTGAGGAATTTTCCCAAGTTGTTAACGAAACGGTTAAAAAAGAATATGGTTTATGTTTAGGGTGCGCGACCGGAAAATATCCTGTTTCTTCTTTTACAGCCAATAAGAATAAATTTGACTAGAAAATGAAAATAATCAAAAAAAAAGATTAACAGATAAAAATCTGGAGACAAAAATTCGGGGATGGTTACGGCTAGGGGCATAATTGCCCCTTGACAACTTTTTCACAGTGTTATAGTTTGTAATTGTCAGAATAATAATTCTTGTAAACTGTCCGGCCGCAAGATGAAAATACATAAATTGGCCGTTCGAAATTTTTTTTCAGTTGAAAAATTTCCTTTAATTAGGTTTTTGTTTACTAGGAAGCGCCAATAAGAGGCGCTTTTTTGGTGGATAAAAACATTGTACTTTAACAAATATACAGGTTAGCGCTCTGCATCCGAAAAGTTGTTCAGAGGTAGAGAGCTAGCCTGTGAAATGTATTAATTTTATGAAGGAGGAGTAATGGATAAGAATGAAGTCAGGCAAGCAGTTTTTGAGAAGTTAAGGAAGGGGGTTGCTCGTCCCGATAGCCGATTCGACATGGATCTGGGTGAATTTATCGCGGATTTTGTAGGAAGCGGTCAAGCCCTGGGTCGGTTAATAAGGAGCGATTTTTGGAGACAGGCAGATACTGTCTTCATCACCCCGGATAATTGTTTGGAAAGGTTGCGCTACCTTGCTTTATGGCAAGAAAAAACGATCATTGTTTCTACATATGGAATTCGGAGGGGGTTTGTTCTTCTCGGTCCTGGTATCCCAAAAAGCCGGTACCTTTATGCCGCTACCCTGGATGGCATGGAAAACGAAGGTGCTATCATATCACTCCAAAGCATCAAAAGCATATTCGGCAAAATTGACTTGTTAGTGACCGGAACAGGGGCAGTAACAATCGGAGGGATTCGTATTGGTAAAGGGCATGGCTATTTCGATCTTGAATGGGCCATGTTCTATTCAATCGGCGTCGTCAGTGCCAAAACACCGGTAGTCGCAGTTGTTCATGACTGCCAGGTGGTCACCGAGCAATTCTCCGCCGATCCATTCGACACGGCTTGTGATCTGATTTGCACTCCGAGAAGGATGATCAAGGTCGACGAGCCGCACAAACCCACTCTTGGGGTGGTTTGGGATAGTCTCCAGCCAGGAATGTTGGGGTCAATCCCTCCGCTTCGGGAGCTTCAGGCGATGCAGGAGGAGGTGGTAGGTATGCCGACCAGGCTTTCTTCTCAGCTGTAAAAAAAGTTAGTAAAATGGAGGAAATTCCAATGGCAAGTTCTAAGACGTACGTTGCACGACGTGACCCGGTTCTACGCTACACCTTCGCCGGCTTTCTGGCAGTGGCCATCGCCGCGATCGGTTGGGTCATGATAACCGTTGGTTCGTCACCCTCTGTGAAGGGGGCGAGCTTCATCTGGTTACCTGCGGCCTTGCAGTTGGTCGCGGGAATCTGGCTTGGACCATGGCTCGGAGCGGTGGCAGGCGGACTCGGTGCGTATACAGCCGGTATTTTCGCGTATGGCGGATGGGGTATTACGGACATCATCCAGAATCCCATTGCCGGCGGGTTTGCCAACGCAATGCTGCCTGCCCTTCTGTTCCGAATGTTAAGACTTGATCCTACGTTCGGCTGCAAAGATCCGTATGACGTGCTGAACGGGGCCGTTCGCGTCGTCGTGCTCGCTCTGGCGGTCATGGCGGCGGGTCTGGTCAATATTGTTCTGGCTTTGCCATCCCCTTGGGGTCTGGCTCTGCCCCTTATCGTTCTGGTGGTGGGCGTGCCCGTCATCCTGGGGAACGTTGGCAGAAACCTGAACATGGATCACTTTGTTCTCGCGGTGGACATTGCCGTCGTTGCCTGTGGAGTCAGTGCGCTGATCGGTGCCTTCGCAGCCTACGTGGGTGGCAAACCAATCGAGGCAGCCTTAATCGATCCTGGTGTCGGCTGGTTTGTGGGGGATACGGTCTCCGCCGTCTTGGGGTTGTTCCTCTTACCCCTATATACCCTTCGCCTGCGCCAGGCCGGCATTGCCGAATAACATTGTTGGGTTCCATTAGTCAGTGGGATCGGACAGTTCCCAATTTGGCCTGTCCGGTCCCACGTATTCTAGGAGGCAGATATGAAGACGAGGAAGAGAGGTTTGTCTTTTCTATCACCAAGAGTGAGGCTGGTAGTCGTTTTCACCAGCGGTTGTCTCTACATTTTCATTAACAACATTCCGGGTGCAATCCTTTTCCTTCTTGTTGGAATTGTAATTTATCTTGTGGGCGAAAATCGGAATTGGAAGTTGGTTTTAGCTGCTCCCATTACCGGGGCGATGATGTTTTTCTATAACGTGATTTTCTCCGCTAGAGGTCATGGCGGCTGGCAATGGTTAGTTTTCACAGTGAACCAAGCAGGTTTCGAGAGAGGATTGGTGATGGGGACAAGAATCATCGGGGCGATGCTTATCTCGTTTGCCTGGCTTCTTTCTACCTCTCTTCCAGAGATGTACGAAGGATTATCCTGGATAAAACCTGCAGAACCTTGGGTTTTGACAATTCTTCGAGGGGTCCAGATTATCAAAAGAGAGTTTGTGGCTCTCACGCAATCGCTTATCATTCGTGGGCTGAAGTGGGATTCGCCAATCGCCAGTATTAGGAATCTCATTCCACTTGCAATGGCGATAATTCCTCGAGTGATAGACAACACTCAGAAAGGAGCAGCCGCCAGCTTATCGCATACACGAACAAAGCCTGAAGGAAATGGGGATCTTATTCTGAATGACGTACATGTTCGCTACTCGCCCCTCCTTCCGGATGTATTGACGGGAATTAACCTAAGGGTTGATGGTGGAGAATTTATCTACCTAGCAGGGAGGTCGGGATCTGGAAAAACGACGCTCCTTAGGGTAGTAGGGGGTATTATCAGTTCAATTATGGGCGAATTCATGGGAAGCGTTACTGCATCAGGGATGAATACGATGAATACGTCCCTAGCAAAACTTTCCGGATCAGTCCGTTATATATCCCCGGATCCCTTTGCTTCGTTTCACGGACTCACTGTTGGGCAGGAGATAACTTTCCTCGCCGAAAACGAAATCAGTGCACGAAGAACCCTTGAGATAATGGGAATCGGGGATTTGTGGGAAAAGGAGATAACTAAACTTTCGGGAGGACAGCAAGTTCGGCTTGTTCTTGCCGGAATTCTCGCTTCTACAGCAAAAATTCTTCTTTTTGATTCCCCAATGCAGGAACTTGATCCGCAAGGACGGCAGGAATTCTTGAGTGCTCTTAAGGATTTCCTCGTTCAAAATCCTTGCACCGTGATAATCGCTGATCCCTTTTGGAGTGAAATAAAACCTTTTGTTACACGGGTAGTTACCCTAGAAAAAGGAACAATTGCGCAGGATGTTCTTCCCGGAGAGTTCTTCACCGAAGAGATGCTTTCCCGATACTCTCTTCTACGCGAATTCCGGCCACCAATGTCTGTTATTCCGGGAGAGATTATCGCTAAAATGGACAATGTCTATGTGGAGCTAGACGGAACAGCAATTCTTAACGGCATCTCGCTAGACTTAAGAGAAGGCGAACTTGTGGTTGTTATGGGACCTAATGGTTCCGGAAAAACAACTGCGATGCTGACTCTTGCCGGTGCAATTAAGCCAATCAAGGGAAATGTCAAGGCGAGAGGAGGAGTCGGCTACGTCTTTCAAAATGCCTCTCTTCAAACTATCTCAATGACAGTGAATGACGAACTTTCGTTCAGTCCTAAAATACAACATTGGGATTCGGGTAGAATTGAAGCGTTCGTTACGGAAGGAATTGATTGGACCGGTTTGGAACCACTAAGCTGTCCATTGGATCTTCATCCAAGTGAAGTAGAAATGCTCGCGATTTCTGCCTCAACCGCGGGAATTCAAGTCCTGATTCTAGACGAACCAACCATCGGGCTTGATGCAGACGGAATTGCCAAAGTTCTAGATTTAGTACAAGCACTGATACAAAAAGGAATCGCCGTCGTAATCGTTACCCATGACCAGCAGGTGGCAAAGACTGCTTCTCGCGTTGTGATCATCAATATGGGTAAGATTACATACGACGGTCCAGTTGTGAACTTCTAAGTACCGGAGGGGTTCAATAATAAGAAAAGTACAACTTTCTTGTTGTTTTGATATTCTTCCGGTACTGCACTTTTATTTTCTTCTAAAATCTGCTAAAATACTTCAAATGGCAAATCAATTAAATTTCAAAGAAATAAAAGCAAAAGTCGGTGATTTAATCCGCGTTTATTTTGGTGAAGGAAATTATTTTGAAGGGATGCTCATGGCCATTCGGGGCAGCTTGGAAAATCAATCCTTTACGGTTCGGCGGATTGGGGCGGCCGGAGTCGGAATCGAAAGAGTTTTTCCGGTTGCTTCACCTTTGCTTCAAAAAGTCGAAGTCAAGAAAACTTCTAAAGTAAAAAGAGCCAAACTTTATTATTTAAGAACCCAAACTAAAAAAGAAATTAAAAAATTGAATAAATGAGTTCGAAAGATTTAGGAGGAAGGGGTGAAAGTTTAGCCGTTGACATTCTTCGAAAACAAGGATACAAAATTCTTCAAAGAAATTTTTCCTGTAAAATCGGGGAAATTGATATTATTGCTTTAGATGACAATGTTTTAATCTTTGTTGAAGTTAAAACAAGATCAAATTCTTGGTATGGTCTGCCGGAAGAAGCAATTACTCCCTGGAAAATCAGAAAAATAGCCAGAGTGGGGGACTATTATAAATTACTTCATCCTGAACTTCCTGAACAACTTCGAATAGACGCAGTCTGCATCGATTACAATGAAACACGAGTGATTAAAAACATTTCCCCTTTGTGATATGATACAAATATGGATATAAATCAAATGATTTCTAGTTTGCCTTTTCTGCTATTAATGATTTGGTCTTTGTTCTGGAAAGGCTGGGCTTTATGGAAAGCCGCTCAAAATGAACAAAAGCAATGGTTTACTGTGATTCTCATTCTTAATAGTGTGGGAATTTTGGAAATTATTTACCTTCTCTTCTTTCAAGCTAAAGGGAGATATTGGGAAAAAGTAATTTCAAAACTGAAAACTAAACACTGAATACTCAATACCTTTGATTGCTTCATTACTTTATTGGAAAAGAATAAATTTCTATTGCTAGAGGGTGGAAAAAGGGCTTGCCTCGAAATGCTTGAAGGGGTAAAATTAAATAGAAATTATGAAGAAAATTATCGCTCATGGACTTAAAATATCGGTAATTAAAGATAAGGAAGAAGAATATATATCTTTGACTGACATGGCAAAGTTCAAAGATCGTGAAGCAACCGGTATTGTGATTGCCAATTGGTTATCTACGAAATACACAATTCAATTTATGGGTGCTTGGGAACAAATGCATAATCCAAGTTTTAATGTTATGGAATTCAATTGCGGTTGGCGTTAGATCATCTGCCGGAAGATATGGTGGTGGTACTTTTGCCCAACAATGGCTTTAGTTAACAATCCATAAATGGCTTGCTTCCGGATAGAGTAATTAATACCAGAGGAAATGTTCGTATTGTTGAAAGCACTCCACAAGATAGAGAAGTTTACCTGACTCATTTACATAATCTTCTAACTGTAGTGGAGCAAGAAGCTGGTGGAAAAGAAGGGTGGTGGGTAATTGGCGGAATTGCCAGGGATGCAGTTTTACAAAAGGAGGATTTTGTGGTTATGAGCCCGGAAGGAACTTGGAGAGACGTTGATATTCTATTTTCTCAAGCAAAAAAAGATTTAGCCGTTAAAGTTCGACGCGAGAATCCAACCCCGTTAAGTATCGGGGCTGTTTATCATAATATTGCAGAAATTAAACCCAGTGAGGCAACCCTTAAATTTGGAAAGATTAACGTTAGTGTTCCACCGCAGGTAGTAGAATTTCCTACCTTGTCAGCAGAAACTCTTTTTCATCTATATTGCATTGGTGATCGTCCGGAAGGAAAAATGAGAGAAAAAGATTTTCTTAATGCCCTTGATTTAGGAAGATCTATAGCCCAAAACCCAGATCCCAAATACCCCGAGAGTTTATATGCCGGGTTTCATGAATTTTCAAAGTTAAAAAATTCCACCAAAGGAGGACTTAATAATTTTCTTTATTCTCCCTTAAATAAAGTAATAGCGATTAATAATCCCCGAATAATGCCAGTGCTTGAACATATTTGGCAGGCTTGCGGTGATATTAGTCTTCACCGACCAGGTGAAAAAACTCCTACGCCAATTTCTTCTCCTCTCACACAAGAAGCACAAAGAGCAGGATAAGAATCTTTAATTATTTCCCTCAACTTTCCTTCTTTCTTGTGAAGAAAAGAGAAGTAAAGTAAAATTGGGACAAATTGTGATAGTTGTTATAAATAATAACTTCTTTTAATTTTCTTCTATTTTCTATGAATTTCATTTTAGAATATAAAAAGTGCTAAAATAGGAAAGATCTATAAATATTATTCCCCAAGACCAATAGTTATAAAACTCACGGATGATTTAGGTTTTAGTTTACGTGAACAAGCTGCGCAATCTATATCGAAAAATCTGAATAAGACAGGCGCAGAACGAGGAAATATCGAAGAGCAAGGTTTCGGAGCATTGGCCGAGATTGTTCTTCGAAATAAACTAGGATTGCCAGAAATGACAATGGAAAATCACTCGATTGCTTATGATATTTTACTTCCAACCGGAGTTAAGATTGATGTTAAATGCAGAGGAGGATCCTTACCGTTTAAAGAGGAATATCTAAGTGGTGATAAAATTCCCCGAGAGGCTAAACACAACTTTTTTGCAAGACAAGTATACGACAAAAAGCTTGATACAGACATATATTTAATGACCCACTTAGAAACTCCCAGCAACAGATTATTACCGGGAACAAAGAAGCAGAAAAAATGGATTTTGTATGTTTGTGGTTGGGTTTCGAAAGAAAGGGTCGAAAGAGAAGGGGTTTATTTACCTCGAGGATCTTTAACAGAACAAGGAAAAACGTGGTTTACTTATCGGGGGCAAGAGATAGAATTCTATAATAAGAACCTAAATGGTTTTAATACCTTAGAAGACATTTTGTCAATTAGTTCGCAAGATGTTGAAATCGATAAGAACAGAAAAGGAGACTTAAATCTTACTTCTGCGGACGCTATTAGAATTGTTTATGACTTAATAGGACGAGGGGTTCTTCAAGAAAAACACCTTAATTTTGTTAAAGAGCAAATTGGTCTAGTCGAAGTTGTAAGACCAATTTTGCACCCTAATCAATATTTTCATTTCTTGCAGTGGCTAAAAGAGAAAGGTCAAATTACTGATCAAGAAATCGAAAAAATTAACCAAATTTTAGTTATTTCTTTAGTTCTTTTCTAGCTTTTTCTATTCTTTCTTTGCATATTTCGATATAGTTAACCCTCTGTTTTTTATGTAAGAATGTTTCTTGATTTTTTTCGATCCCAATAAACCGTCTTTTTTCCAAGATTGCTGCAACAAGGAAACTACCACTGCCACAAGTATTGTCTAAAACAATATCGCCTGTTTTTGTGAACGTTTTAATCAAATACCTTCCCAGTTCTACTGGTTTTTGGGTCGGGTGAAATACTTTTCCTTCGCTTTCTGCGGTTTTGTAGTAAACGACATCTGTAGGATAACGTAAGCCGTCACTTTTAACCTCGACTGAATTAAAATCACCATAACTCCCCGTAAGTTGATTTTTTCTGAAACCTTTATTATAAGGTTCCCCGGGTGACATTTGAGGATTATAAGACGGTTGGTTTTTGTAGAAAATACAAATATCTTCATGTCGTCTTAATGGTTGTTTTTTGGCATTTAAGAAGTTGGTAGATTTAGATTTAATCCAAACGATTTTATATTTAAACAGTTTTGGATTACTCAAAATTAATTTGGCAGTAAATAATCCTTGAGAGGTTAAAGCGATTACGCCGTTATTTTTAATAACTCGTTCATAGTGCGACCAAAGTTTATCTAACGGAATAACACTATCCCAGTTGTTTTGAGTATTTCCATAAGGGAGATCACATAATATCATATCGATGGATTTATTTGGTATACTGTTCATCACCTCAAGACAGTCACCTTCTATTACCTGATTCAATAATTCACCTAGATCTTTGGGGTTAGTGTTTATATGTCGTGCGGTATGATCTATAAGTGGCGTCTCCGAAACGATCGACTTATTTTTAAGAATATCTATTACTATTCCTTGAATAATTACTCTTGAGGGATCGACAAAGAGAGGATTCATGTTTCGATTTGCCGGTTGTAATCTAATTTTCCCATTCTCTTTATAAATCTTTTTGAGAGTTACTTCAAGATTGTCAATTAGAGCCACTACTTTTTGTCCATTTTCAGCGGTATCTTGATGTTTAATTATTATTGTATCTCCATCATATATACAGTCTTCAACCATACTATTTCCTCTAACTTTTAAAGCGTAATAAAAGCCAGTCTTACTAACGATAGCCTGTGGAATCTTGAACGGTTGAGGATTAGAAATTGCCTCTATTGGTTCGCCTGCTGCAATATAACCACAAAGGGGGATTTCGGTAAATCCAGAGGTAATTGATCGGGGTTTATTTTCTTCCTTGTTAATATAACCCTTGTTTTTTAGGATTTCTATAAATTGATGAACCGTAGAGACCGAATTCAATTTTAGGTAACTAGCCATTTCTTCCAAGGATGGAGAATAACCGTTCTTTTTGATGAATTTGTTTATAAAATCGAGTACTTTCTTTTGTTTAGGTGTAAGGGTCTTGATTTTCATTTTAATTGTAGATATACTATACGAAAGAAATACGAAAGTTGTCAAGGGGTTAAATTACTTAAATAAAATATCCGGAAGTTGAGAAAAGATTAATTTATTTAAACAAAAATCTTGAAAAGACAAAAAATATACTTAAAACATATAGAGGTGGCTAACTCTATAAGAAATAGTAATCTAAAAGAAAATGTAAGGTTATTCAATGCAATCGATCTTAATTTAAGGAATAAGGGAGATCAGTATTATTTTGATTACTGTAAAAGCAAGGGTTATTCACTCGTTACATTGGACAACGATTTTATGAACGATAAAAAATATCCGTTTTCTAAAACTCCTGGAATAATGAGGAGTGTGTTATGAGGGCCCGCGATGCTTTATCGGGTGAAATAAAAACGATGAAAATAATCCCAAATCAAACTACAAGTTACGATGTCCGAAAACACTTTAATTATTTGACTTGAAGGAAAATTGGGAGGAAGTTTCGTAATTTCCACATCGGAAGGGGAATGTTTTTTGCATTTTCCTTTCGACTGCTTTAAACTCCATTTAGTCTTATGTTAGATCAAAAGATCATACCGCAAACTTCTTTTTCAATCTTTTGGAAACTGAAAAGCCTAAATTGTTCATTTATGACTTGGTTAACTCAATATTATCCTTTCTCTCTTCTTTACCGAGACAGGCTGTTTCATTACAACAACCTAAGGGTAAATAAATTAATGTTAAGAATGGAAAATGTGGCTTTAAAAGCCGGTGTTGAAATTCTAATTTTAAGTGGAGGTACTGGAGAATATATGGCAGAAATGATTGGGCATTTAGATCCAAAAACAAAAAACAGACCAGGCATTATCACGATTCTCGAAACTGCCTTTCAGGATAAATACGGGACTATTTTCGTTCGAGACGAGGGAGATAACGTTAGAATTCTTATTCCCAATGAAATATTTCAAAAAATAATTTAAGTTTTTTT
>Ga0051987_10000192_pt1 | contig 32957 bp, 27 predicted proteins | sample CryGey08umfilter_2_FD_58083 | JGI IMG/M metagenome (GOLD analysis project Ga0051987, IMG submission 58083) | Groundwater microbial communities from aquifer in Utah, USA - Crystal Geyser 4/10/14 0.8 um filter | ecosystem: Environmental > Aquatic > Deep subsurface > Groundwater | place: USA: Utah... | reverse complement strand
CTGATATCGAGTACAGTATACAGGTTTTGCGTAAAATGCGTAAATCATTTATACGCCGTGGTACTTATTAATTCTTTGTTAAAGATTTTTAAGGGCGCGGGGAGAGTGCAGCTTTGTGGTGGAGGAGGCGGAGGCGAGTATTTTGTGGGAACTTACGGAGGCCCATCAGACAACAAGTGTATTTTATTCTCATATTATTGTTCGCTGATCAGAAATTTTCACATTTTAATCATCTACATTTTAGTTAGAAAACACTCCACGGGGCAAGCCGGTGGACTTGTTTAATATACTATGCAGCCTTTAAATCATCTAATAACGCCTTTAAATCTGTAAATATTTTTTTAGGCAGTGTATCTAGGTGTGTTAAATCACCAACAGCAATAGGCTGACAACCTGAATTACGTGCACAGTCCCAATCAGCTGGTGTATCGCCTACAAACCAAGTATGTGCAGCCTCAATTTTATTTGCTTCTATAGCGCGTTCTGCAGGGTAAGGATTGGGCTTATCATGAGGGAAATCTGTTGATCCATAAACAGCAGTAAAATAATCATTCCATCCCATATGTTCAACTTCAATGCGCAAACGCTTTGCATGTTTGTTACTGATAATGGCGCAAGGGATGTTGTTTTTTTTTAAGTATTTTAATAAATCTAATGCACCTGGCATAAATTTTAGCGAATCCACATAATTTGCATGATTAGCTTCTGCATAACACCTAAGCTCTGCCAACGCTGCATCTGATTTATCACCAAATAATTTAGGAAAATTATCTTGAGCAGAAAGATGGGTACTTTCTTTAATTTTCTCCATAGACCATGTTTCCCCACGAAATTTTTTTAAGGTATGGTTCATAATGTCAAAAATCATATCCCAAGAACTAACTAAGGTATTATCCCAATCGAAAATAAAAGCCTTTGGGATGTGTATTGCTTGCTGTGTCATGGTGATCGTCCTTTTTAAAAGTTAGGGTGGCAGATCTAGGTCTGGACAAAAAATTCAATTATTGTCAGAATTACTGTATCAGTCTACGTTTAGGATGTTTTTTGTGCTTCAAAAAACAACATTTGCACCCAGTATAAAACATATTAGTGGTGCCGCCAAATTTATTATTGTTTTACTTGTTCTTTATGTTTGTAGCACAACACTGCAGGCACACAGTAAAAAGAACATACCTAGTGCAAAAATATCAAAAATTGCACATAAAAAAAGACATCAATCCAAAAAAAAACCAGCTAAGGCTAGCAAGGCACATAAGGGTCAGTCTAAAAAAAGTAAAATTACTGCTAAACAATCAACACAACAGGCATGTATTAAACCTGCAGATAAAGAAGAACAAGAACGTTTTTTATCGACGCAAGATGAAACAAAGAAGTCAGGCACAGTCGTACCACCCAAATATTCAGATTATATTGGTGGCCCATCATATGGCCTGGAGGTTCAATATAAATTATGGAAAAAATTAGTTGAAGAACCAATTTCAACTGTTCCAGAGCTGAAACAGTTTATAGCAGAACATAAAGATTGGCCAAATATTCGCCTTTTGAAAGAAAAGTTAGAAAAACAATTAACATTTCAGCACGGCGTTGAAGATCTCATCAAATGGTTTGAAGATCACCGACCTGTAACAATTAAAGGCACTGTCTTGTATGCAAAGGTATTGATGAAAAATGGTAAAAATCAACGTGCAATTTATTTAATTAAAAAGGCATGGCGCACAAGTAATGCGCCCCAATCTGATGTTGATTTACTGCGCTTAGAATTTAAAGATGTGCTTGATGCTAAAGATTATCAATTACGTATTAATATGCTTTTAAAACAAGAAAAAGTTGATGATGCAAAACGTGTTTTAGGCTGGTTAAATTCACAGCTAAAGTGGTTCCCAAAGGCGCATCGCGACCTTGCCTTAACAAGAATTGCGTTACTTAAAAATGATTCTAAAAAGAAGGAAGATCTAGAACAACAATTAATTGATACAAAGGCAATTTTTAAAAATGACCTTGGCCTTATATATGAGGAGGTAAAGTGGCGCCGTCGTAACCGGGAAGATGAAAAACTTTATACCATGCTTCAAAGCGATGAAACACTTGGTGTTGAAAATACAGAACCTGACCTTATGTGGGGTGAACGTAACATTTTGATACGCCGCATGATAGAGCAAAAAGATTATGAGCGTGCGTATAAACTAATAAATAGACACAAATTAACGAAAGGCGAACATTATGTAAATGCGGAATGGTTAGCGTGTTTTTTGTTAATAGAATTTTTAAATAAACCACAAATTGCTTATGACCGTTTGTTAAAATTGAACGACCAAGTCCGTATGCCAATATCTTTAAGTAAGCTTGCTTACTGGCTAGCTATTGCTGCTAAAAAAATAGCATTGGAAGACCAATCCTATGAATGGTACCGAAAAGCTGCTATGCATCCTGGTACGTATTACGGCCAGTTAGCCATTACCAAGCTTATTAAAGGGAAGAGAAAAGTTCCAATTATTAAAATATTTGAAGAACAGACACCATCAATCAATATTAAGCGGCGCTTTGAGGAAAGAACGCTTGTGAAGGTTATTCGCTTTATTGGCCAAAATGCAGAACCGGTTCATTTGGTGGAACGCTTTTTCGACAAACTGGCAACACAGATAACTGGTAAAGAAGAAATGCAATTGCTTATTAATTTAGGTGCCGAAATTTCACACCCAAAAATTGGTGTAAAATTAGCGCGACAAGTGCCAGATGAAATGTTGATTACTTTAAATACCTATCCTATTTTGGCTGAAGGTTTTATGAAAAATACGGTTTATAAAATCGCCCCAAACAACCCATTATTTACACAACTTGTTTTTGCCTTAATTCGCCGTGAAAGTGGTTTTGATGCAAATGCCTTAAGCCCAGCGGGCGCCCGTGGTCTGATGCAAGTCATGAATACAACTGCGAAAAATGCCATTGATAGATTAAGCTTTTTATGTAAGGACTGCGGCATAAAATGCCAGGACGAACGGTCCTTTATCATGCCAATGAATAATGTCGCTATCGGTACGGCCCACTTAAAAGAATTGATGGAAAAATATAATGGATCTTATGTTTTAGCATTATGTGCTTATAACGCCGGCGCGCAAGCTGTTGATAATTTATTTTTTAAAACAATTGGCAATCCGCTAGAGGATTTAAATATTGATATCATTCAATGGGTGGAGCTTATTCCTTACTATGAAACACGAAATTATGTCATGCGCGTTCTAGAAAACATGAAAACGTATATGATGCGCGCTGAATTTGGTGGTGAACCGCTGCCACAGAAAAGCATGCTTGATTTACTGAATGCGGGCAGAAAGCGTTAATATAATTAATATTGTAACAGAAAGTTTATTTACCAAATCAACAAACTTATTGACACACCATGATTTTTGCTGCATGATCAAATTCATGTTTAAAACAGGTATTCAAATGAACTTTTTACAATCATCTTTAGTCTTCATATTAGCAATCAGTATAACGTCTGCTGCAACACCTCCTTTTAGTAAAATATCAAAATTTTCAAGACAAAACATGGAGACTATCGATATTGGAAATGGTATGACGGCTATGGTCATTCCCATAAAAGGAGATAATGGAGATAATGCCGCAATGCTTAATGCTGTTGTGGATACGTTTAATCCCGGTGCTCGTACGGCTGTGTGCCCATTTTCACCTGATGATATTCAATCAATAAGCCATATTTTAACAGATGCAATTGCTTATTTATATGGCTTGATCGATGGTAATAACAATGATCCTGAAATCACAGCTCAGAGAGAAGAATTACTCAAAAAACAAATTAAAGTTTCTATTTTGGCGCCATCATATATTAAATTTATTAAAAACACTGAAAATCAGACAATAGAAATATTTTTACATAACTTATTATTTATTCACAAAACTGTTGTATACAATTTAGATCAGCCTGATGAAAAAATTCGCGATAGTGCTTATCGACAACTTATTAAAGAAATTGCAAACGTTAACAAATGGTTTGAAACTTCTTTCAATTTTAACGCCCTGAATGAACTGAATATTTTACCTTGGGTGCAATCTGTTTCTATAATCTTTTCGGACTTAAATAAATATTTTCCATCAAACAATATTGGGTCTGGCAATATATTTCAAATGGCAAATGGTAAGACACGTATCGATGAAATGGATGAACAATATGAGATAGCATCAGCCGCTGTTAAAATCACGATAATTTCTTACACAAAAAGAGCGCAACAAAAAAAAGCAACACTTAAAAATATGGAAAATTACTTTAACTCTACATTAAAGCAGCCTCTAGGCGTGGCGCGCGTAGCATTGGAAAAAGCTATTAAACCCCTACTCTTACCTGTTGTGATTAATGATGATATTAGACGAAAAATGAAAGAAGAGCCTAGAGAGGCAGGCTTAAGAAGACGCGTGATCACAACTACTAGAAGGCCCGTTACACCCAAGCCAGAAGAGGGAGAACCTTCGCCTTTACAAGGAGCTAAAGATCTTGATGATAACTCTATAGAAAAGCGGGTGATTAATGCTCATACCCCTCCTCAAACACACATTGCAGTATCAAAACCAGAATCACTCTTAGTTGTTGAAGCGGCAGCAGCCTCTGCACCTGAACCAGTAGTAGAACGTCAACATGCAAAACCTGATGAAGACAGTCAAGAATCTGATTTTTCACCCCAAAAAATACATGCCATGCACCAAGCTAGAAAACAAGAAGAAAGACGCACGTCTCCCCAGCCTGAAGAAGCGGCAGAAAAAATCGTTCACAATCCAGAATTTTATGCATTTTTACGTGACACAGTTTATGGAACATCTCAATTTACTTGGGAAATTTTTTTAAAAGCCTTTAAAAAAGCAGGATTTGAAATTGTTGGTGCAGGCGGCAATGTAAGACGCGTTTTTTTGACGGGGACAAACCTGAAATTTACAGTGCACGAACCAGCAAAAGACCGCGATCCGATGGCGCATAAATACGTATCCTTCATTAGATCTGGTCTTGAAAGGGTATTTGGTTTATCAGAAAGTTTTGTGACTAAATTCAAATAATCAGAGGTGTCCGAATAAATCAGACAGGGTGTTAAGGTATTATACCTAATATTCTCTGATTCATGCAACACCGCACCTTATCTTGACTGCTACCAACAGTCTCATTAGACTGATAATTCAGAATCAAAAACTGAGATATTTCCGATGCCCCATCAAAAACACCCACCACAAAGTATCGTTTTGGAAATATCTTGCTTTTTTGCAGGGTATTTTCAGTCAGCATTATCTAATTCAAGCTCCTGTCTCGTTGTATATTCAGATGTTCTTTTATCTTCCTTACTAGATTATAACTTCCATTCAAATACACTTTTTCACTATGCACTTGCGCCACAAGAACTTACGGTGAAAAAACTTCTTAAAATTATAGATGAACTGCCAAAGATCAAAAATATGGCTAACCTTTTAAGGGAGGATCAAGCGTTTTTTTGTCTTTGTGCTTTCTTTCGCCAAATTTCATCCACTAATGACCTTAATTGGTATGGGCTGGCTTTTGGATATCTTGAAAATGATGAAGGAGAGAGTGCTTTTCTGAAAGGAACGAATCCAAAATTGTTTAAACTAGCGCAGCATATTGGGAATATGGCGGCTGATATGGATATGGTAGAAAAGTATCAAAAAATTAAAAACATGCAGTCCAAATATAAAAGAACAGGTCATAGGCAGATATACAAAGAAATTGTTGAACAGTTTTACCCAGAACATGCAAACAAAAATAATATATTAACCTTTGTGGAAGAAATAGAACAAAACAAAAAAGAATTTTATGAGGAGTTAGAGCGTATTTTAAAAATTAAAGTTACAAAATATCTTTCAATGATCGGGCTGTCTGACGAGGGGCATATTCAAAAATACACTGGCAAAATTATTCTAAGTGCATCATCAAGTTAACAGGGATGTGTTGCATGAATTAAAAAATAGCGTAAAAGCGGCCGAAGAAACTTTGCCAAAGACAGGAATACTTATCACAAGACGGAACGATAATAGTAATATCTTCTCGTTTTGCCGCAAGAGCTGTCACGTGCATTAAAACACAGGGAGCACATAGAAAAATATTTTTTCATTCTTTGTTTTTTAGATCATCTCGTAAAACCCACTACTGATATAGGGTCAAGTCCATATAAAAGTATCGATAACTCTATTTTTCATATTTCTGACTGAGGGACATATCCACTTTTAAAGGGACAGATAAATGTATTATTTTTTCCATCATATTTTTAAATAGCTGTGGCACTGTGTCAACTTCGCTATCATGAATTTCAAAAACCAGTTCATCATGCACGGTTAGCAACATACGCGATTTTAAGTTTTTCTCTATAATAACGTCATGAATTTCATGCATAGCCATTTTAATAATATCAGCATTAGATCCTTGAAGCGGCGCATTAATAGCTTGGCGTTCTGCAAATTGCCTACGGGCAGCATTTTTATCATTAATACCAAGCGTATAACATTTACGACCCATAATTGTTTCAACGTAATTGTGCGTGCGCGCAAATTGTTTTTGTTCTTCCATAAAAGCCTGAATACCTGGGTACTGAAGCATATATGCTTGAATAATTTTTTTTGCCTCTGTATTTGAAATGCCAATTTGTTCGGCTAATCCGTAAGCAGAAATACCATAAATAATACCAAAGTTTACAGCTTTTGCCTTACGACGATCTTCATTTGTGACGTTTTCTAAAGGTATATGAAACACTTGTGATGCCGTTAGTTTGTGAATATCTTCTCCACTATTAAAGGCCTTAATCAAAGAATCTACTTTAGCCATATGGGCCAATAAGCGAAGCTCTATCTGTGAATAGTCTAAAGATAATAATTTATAATCAGGTGCTGCTAAAAAGGCAGAGCGTATTTTTCGGCCCTCTTCTGTACGCACAGGTATATTTTGCAAGTTAGGGTTTGTTGATGAAAAGCGCCCAGTGTTTGTTGCTGTTAATGAATATGAAGTATGAACACGCCCAGTTTTGGGATTAATAGCAGATTTTAGACCTTCAACATACGTTGATTGTAACTTTGATAAAGAACGCCAATTATGAATAAGTTTTGGCACCTCAAAACCTTGGTTGCTTAGTTTTTCTAGTGCGTCTGCATCTGTTACATAATTACCTGTTTTGGTTTTTTTCCCGCCAGGTAATTTTAGCTTACCAAATAAAATGTCGCCCAATTGTTTTGGGGATGCTAAGTTAAATGTTTCACCAGCTTTTTCATGAATTTCAGTTTCTAATATATTCATTCTTGTTAAAAAATCAGTACCTAAAGCATCTAAAATTTTCGGATCAACATACACGCCATGACGTTCCATCGTAGATGTTACCACCATCATAGGGCGTTCCACGCGTTCATACATAACATGCTGCTTATCTTGGGTTAGCCGTGTTTTAAATAACTTCCACAGATGATACGTCGTCTCTGCATCCTCCCCTGCGTAAGCAGCGGCATCTTTAATATCAACCTCTGCCATGGTTTTTTTCTTTTTACCCGTACCACAAACATCTGAAAATTTAATTGTTTCATGATTTAAATATATTTTACTTAACACGTCCAGGTTATTAAAGTGCTTTGTGCCATTTAAAACATAAGATAGTAAAAGCGTATCATCATATGACTTAATATCAGCACCCTGATTTAAGAAAATGGCACGATCATACTTTAAATTGTGACCAATTTTTAAGATGCCTTCATCCTCTAACACAGGCTTTAAGTACTGCATTGCAACATCTGTTTTCATTTGGTTGCCAAAAATGTGTTTTAGGGGAATATAAGCAACTTTATCTTCTACACATAAACTAATACCCACAAGGTTTGCTGTATATGTATCTAAAGATGTTGTCTCTGTATCAACAGCGACATGCCCTTTTGTATAAATAAAATCAATGTATGCTTTTAGCTGATCTTCTGTTGTTATAATATCAACAGTGTTTATTTTAAAGTCGATCGTTGGTAATTCAGTTTTGTCATCAGCTTTTACCAAAAATTTTTGCTCTTCAATTTTTCCATCTAAGCGTTTTAAAATTTTATAAAATCCGTGCTTGTTTAAAAAATCGTCACGCTTTTCAAGATTCGTTTCATCAACGATCATGCTATTTAAGGGTAAATCACAAGGGGCATCTTTTCTAAGCGTTACCAGGTCTTTTGAAATAAAAGCCAATTCTTTGTTGTTTAGCAAAGATTCTCTGCGTTTTGGTTGTGTGATAGATTCAACATTGTTATATAATTCTTCAAGGGAACCGTACCTATTAATAAGCTCTGCTGCAATTTTCGGCCCAACACCCGGTACGCCCGGTACATTATCAGAAGCGTCCCCTGCAAGGGCTTGAATATCGATTACTTTATCTGGTGTCACACCAAATTTTTCAAAAACACCTTCTTCTGTAATTAACTTGTTTTTCATGGGGTCAAACATGGTGACGTGGCTATTTACCAACTGCATAAGATCTTTATCTGACGATACAATAACAACGTCAGTGTTTTGAGCTGTGGCTTGCTGTGCGTAAGTTGCAATTAAATCATCAGCCTCAAAACCATCGCTTTCAATATGAGGAATACCAAAGGCTGTACATGCATCACGAATGGGTTGAAATTGCAGGGCTAAATCATCAGGTGCTGGCGGTCTGTGGGCTTTATATTCTTTATAAATATTTTGTCTAAATGTTTTCCTGCCTGCATCAAAAATAACCGCTATATTATCTGATTGTCGTTCTTGCAGAACCTTAAGTAACATATTACAAAAACCGTAAACGGCACCAACAGGGTCTCCTTGCGGATTATTTAAAGGCGGAAGTGCGTGGTAAGCCCGAAAAATAAATCCAGAGCCATCGATTAAATATAATGTTTTCATGTGCACAGCGAACTTAAGAATGTACATTAACTAGATACCCCCCTATTGTTAGCAGGGTTTAGTTATAGACATTTCCTTTTATATATTGTTTCAACTTCATTAGTGGCATCATACCACCTATTGCCATATTAGGTCTTTCATTATTATAAGTCCATAACCAGTGTTCACTTTCTGCTTGCACTTAAGAAAACGCTAACATGTTTAAATATGAAAAGCTTTTCCAAATGTTGCCCAAGCAGCCTCTTTTAAAGCTTCGTTTTGGGTTGGGTGCGCGTGGCATGTTCTGGCAATATCTTCTGAACTGCCCGAAAATTCCATAACTGTTGCTGCTTCTGCTATCATTGAACCTGCCATTTCCCCCACAATATGCACACCTAAAACTTTGTCTGTATTTGGGTCTGCAAGTACTTTGGAAAACCCCTCATATGACCCCACAGCTTTAGCACGGCTGTTTGCTGAAAATGGAAATTTTCCAGCCTTATAAGGAATGCCGTTTGCTTTCAATTCTTCTTCTGTAAATCCAACACTTGCAACCTCTGGATTTGTGTATACAACAGATGGAATAACATTATAATTTACATGAAAAGGAAGGCCTGCAAAGTGTTCCATCAGGGCAACGCCTTCCTCCTCAGCTTTATGGGCAAGTTGTGGGCCAGAAACAACATCGCCGATGGCATAAACACCAGCAACAGATGTTTCATAATTCTGGTTAATGGCAATATAACCACGATCATCAAATTCTAAACCAATTTTATCAACACCAAGACCTTTTACGTTGGGTTTGCGACCAGTGCAAATTAATGCATAGTCACATTCAATAACATCTGCCCTACTTGTTTCGTTTCTGGGGTCTACAGCTTGCAATGTCAAAAATTTTGCATTCTTTTTAACAGACGTTACTTTACGATGTGTTTTAAAGACCAAGCCCTGTTTTGTTAGAATTTTCTCCAGCTGTACGGCGCACTCCCTATCCATAGCGCCACCAATATTAGCCGTGTATTCTACAACCGTTATATTCGCACCAAGGCGTGACCATACAGAACCGAGTTCTAAACCAATAACACCACCACCAACAACAACAAGGTGCTTTGGGGTTTTATCTAAATTAAGGGCTTCAGTCGATGTAATAATTTGCTTGCCGTCAATTTCAACGCCATCTATTGTTGCAGGGCTGGATCCGGTAGCAATGACAATACGGCGTGCTTTTATTTTTAATTTTGTGCCATCGTTTTGTGCAATTTCAACAAGTTGCGGGCTAATAAATGTTGCAGCTCCATAAATAACTCTAACTTTATTTTTTTTCATTAAATATGAAATACCACGCGCTAATTCGTCAACAACGGACGCTTTTCTATGCATCATTTGCTTTAAATTCACACGAATATTATCAGCTAAAATACCCTGATCTTTAAAGTTTTGACGCGCATCTTCTAATTTATGAGAAATACTTAAAAGTGCTTTTGATGGAATGCACCCCTCGTTCAAACAAGTACCACCTAAGGTTGCCCTTTTATCAACCAAGGTTACTTCTAACCCCAACTGTGCTGCCCGAATAGCTGCAACATATCCACCAGGCCCGCCGCCAATAATTAAAATCTCAGTTGATAGTCTATCCATTTTTAAATTCCTGTAATTTTTATAAAAACAAATCAAAAACGGCGTGAAAACGCTTTACCATGTTCCAAAAAATGTTTTGATTGTAGTAAAAAAAAGCACTTGCAGCGCCTATTAAAATAAAGATAAAAATATTTCTACCTTTTCCTTCATGCTTATTACCTGGGTCTTCATCGCCTATCATAAAATCACCATAAGTACGTATTAAATAAATTGTAAAATATATCGAGTCCATAAAAAGCTGTTCTTTGAATTTCGCTTAACCAATAATGGACAACTTCTTTTTCAGAATAATCTAAAATAAAAAAATAAATTATGACGCCCGAAATTGTCAACAAAAGAACAGAACGTAAAGTGTTGGATTTGTAGCTGTCAATTCTATAACTCATGCTATACACCTTTTAAAGATCTAACAAAAATCTGCCTGGATTTTCTAAACATTCTTTGACTGTCACCAAAAAGGTGACTGCTTCTCTGCCATCAACAATGCGGTGGTCATAAGATAAGGCTAAGTTCATCATAGGGCGAATTTCCACACGGCCATTTATCGCAACTGGCCTGTCTTGAATAGCATGCATGCCAAGAATTCCAGATTGCGGAGGGTTAATAATAGGCGTTGATAAAAGTGATCCAAACACCCCTCCATTTGAAATGGTAAAGGTTCCACCTGAAAGGTCTTCTAAAGACAGCTTGTTATCGCGCGCTTTACGCCCTAATAGAGCGATACCTTTTTCAATATCTGCCAGGCTTAAATGGTCTGCACTTCTAAGAACAGGAACGACCAAACCTTGCGGTGCAGATACGGCAACGCTTATATCATAGTAATTCTTATATAATATATCGTTACCTTGAATTTCTGCATTAACAGATGGAATTTTTTTCAGCCCTTCAATAACGGCTTTTACAAAAAATGACATAAAGCCAAGTTTAACACCATGTTTCTTCTCAAAAAGTTCTTTATACTGCGTTCTAAGCATTTTAAGGGCAGTCATATCTGCTTCATTAAAGGTGGTTAAAATGGCTGCTGTATTTTGTGCCTCTTTTAAACGTTCTGCAATACGGGCGCGTAGTCGCGACATCGGAACGCGCTGTTCTTTTCTATTCTCCATAGCCTCTTCAAATGAGCCATGTTTTAAAGAAAATGGTTTTGTATTTGGTAATTCTGGCGATGGTGTTGGATCAAGATGTTTTCTAACATCTGTTTTGGTGATCATGCCATCTTTTCCTGTGCCATGAATCTTACTTGAAGGCAAACCCGAAGCAGCCATTGCACGCCTTGCAGAGGGCGACACACTGGTATTTTCTTCAATAGCGGCTAATTGCACTTCATACCCCTTGTCCTGATCGCTATTTTCTGCGTAAGATGCATGGGCCCTACTATCTGCCAGAACAGATTGGTTCCCTGGTGATGTTGGTTTGGGGGGTCTATGTGTTGCTTGTTCAGCAGCCGTTATTATACATAAAATTTCATTAACTTTAACAAAATCACCTTTTTTTGCTTTAATTTCTTTTAAAATACCGGTTTCAGGTGCTGAAATTTCTAAGGTTACTTTGTCTGTTTCAAGCTCTGCAATAGTCTCGTCAATGTTAACGACATCCCCTACATTTTTTGTCCATTGAATAACTGTTGCTTCAACGACAGACTCACCAAGGTTTGGAACCTTGACTTCAAACACTTCAGACATAATGTAACCAATTTAATTAAAATGCGTTCTATTATAGGATACGGTTTTTAATGCAGAACAACAAGAGGGGGGAAAATTCAACAAACAAGATGACATACTTGAATTTTTAACACACCATAATACAGACCTAAAATATTTATTTTAATAGTTTATTAATCTTTTTTATGCACAGTATAAATAAAATACGCTTTCTTGATAGTGTACAATATAAGCCATTTATTTGTGAGTGCGCCTGATCACGTAAACTAAATATATACAATACCCATAACTTGATTGCCGCAAGGATTATATTTAAGGTCATCAAAGGCAAATTCTTTGGCAATTAAAATGCCGCGCCCATGTATTTGGCTTACAGGGCAAGCCTTTTGACTGATTTCAATTTGATGAGCCCAATCAAAACCTTCACCTTCATCTGTAATGGTAACCATTAAAGCAGCTTTATTTTTGTAGTAGCCCTTTTCGCAGTTAATAGACACTTTTCTATCTTTATAAGGTTGTTCGGTTAAGCGTGCTTCTAAAAAAGTTAATAAAGAACCAGATTGAATAAGGGATAATTTTTGATCGAGCGTTATTTCTAAATTACCATGTTCTATTGCATTGACAAGCAGCTCATGACAGCCCGTTTCTATATCCCTATCTGTCTCATTTTTAAATAGATCTTGAATCACACGTGCTGCACGATCACATTCTTGGAAATGTTGTATTGTAAAACTATACGGCACCTGAAGCGGGGAATCTTTACAGTTTTTATTGGCTCGTTTTTGATTCACTTTAAATCCAGTACTTTAGAATGCTTGAATAAATAAACCATTTTCATTTGCTAAACGTATGACGCGTTCTTGATTTAATACTTGCGTATAATTAGAATCAATTGCCAAACCTGTTAACTTAGAATCGATACATTGCTGTACTGTGTCGGGGCCAATAGTTGGAAGATCTATTTTCTTTGACTGATTTTGTTTGGCCATTTTAACTAAAACACCCGAGTTTACTTTTGAACGCTTTAAGCAACTTATTCGCTGAATTAATTTTTCTGTCCCCTCTATGGCTTCCAGACCTAAGACCAAGCCATCTTCTACAACAACAGCTTGTCCAATATCAAGTTGGCTTGTTGCTTTCAAAATATCGATGCCTTTTTCAATATCTAATAGATCTTGTTTTGATGGATGAATAATCGTGTGCGTACCGTTTGAAAGGTGCAGATCATCTAAAATATCATCTGCTGCAATCACTTTAAATCCTTCAGCCTCTAACAGCTGTGTTATAGAAACCAGCAGACCATCATCTCCCTTAAAGATAGAAAGGCCAAGCTTTACAAGCCACATTTTACCTTTACTATCTGTATGTAGATCTTTAAATCCTGGCCTTGCGATGTGCCCTGCAAATAAAACATGCGTTACTTTTTTTTGCTTCAGGTAACTTATGATTTCGCCAACATATCCTAATTGAAAACGTTTATAGTCGTCTATTAAGGCAATAGCTTGATTATTTAAAAAGCTGTCGAAAAATACACACGTAAAAAGAGTTTCTTGCTCTTTTAGCTTTTTTATAATTTGGCACGGCAAATCACCCGTTCCAAGAATAAGTCCAATCATAGGGATAACATCTTTAAATACTTATGAAGACTCTGATGTATCGTCATTATTATTGAAATTATCAAACAACTGTATCGGCCCTTGCGGCATCATTGTTGAAATTGCATGCTTATAGACCAATTGTGAATGCCCATCACGGCGCAATAACATTGTAGCCGCATCAAACCACGTAATAATCCCTTGTAACTTAACACCATTAATTAAAAATGCTGTAACAGGAACTTTATTCTTACGTACGTGGTTTAGAAAAACATCTTGAACATTCATTGGTTTGTCACCGGCCATAGCGGTTCCTTATTTTTTATATTGTTACCATTAAGATTATGCACTTTCGTCAGCAAAGACAAGTGGATTCAGCCTGCTGGAATGTTGCAAACAATAAAATACGTTTTTTTTAAATATTTAAAGAAATTAATAATATATTTTAAGTAAATAAATGTATTTGCAAAGTATACTTAATGTATTTATATTCTATTATAATTCAACCTTTAATTAGTTTTATTTACTGTGACTAAATTTTATTTATTTTTATTGCTTAGTTTTGCTAATTACGGCTTTTGCACCTGCCCCGATAGTTTTTCATTAAAACAAGAAGGTGATAGTATTTTTTTCACCCTTCCTGGCCAAGGTTCTTGCGCTGTTATTGTAAAAAAAATTCAAGGGCATAATATTGCCGTTGTTTTAGATGCAGGTGTGTCGTCTACGCAAACACATGTAAAATTTTTATCTAACAATACCCTAAGCCCCTTCTTAAGCCCATCAAGCCTTATAACTAACAATGTAGAAATCAAAAAAAACACACCAACCCCAGGGGAAAAAAGAGGTCGTGACAATGATAAAGAGGATTTAAATTTAAACGCGTCTCCTCTACCGCCACTAACTGCCTTCAGGCCATTAAGTATTAACAAAGTAGATACACCTGCAAGAAAAACATTGTGCAATGACATTATAACCTGTCAAAAAGAAACAATATCTGTTGATTTAGGGGGTAAGTTAAAAAGCCTTTTAGAAAATTTAAAAGTCACACAAATTCTTGTATTTTTGTCGCATACAGATAAAGATCATATTAATCTGATTAGCCACTTGCCAGATGTACCTGCAATTTTTTGCGTTGGCGGCAATGTGTCTATTCAAAAGAATACCTACTTCAATCAACTATTGAAAAATAAAAAATGTGCTTATCGATTCGACACATACACTATGAATTTAATTGTTAAAACTGCTTGCGGGGATTTTCTTAGCACCCTTTTAAAAGATAATAACCAAGAATACCTAGAGTGGTTTAAAAAGCCTGATGTTTTACAACAACTAAATTTTCTACATTTATGGTTACTAAACCCCCAAAAAAAAGATGCTAATTCTCAAAGTTATATTATTTCGGCAACATTAGAGCAGCAAAATATGTCTATGGTGTTTGCTGGCGATGCAACAAGTGCAACTTTTAAGGTACTAGAAGAAGAATTAACCAACAGAAATCTGCCTACTGATGACATGATAAGAAAGTACATTAATAAAGACCATAATGTACTTTTCTCGGTACCACATCATGGCTCTCATCGTCACTTTCCTGAAAAAATATTTAAAATGTTTAAACCAAGCGCTTACTTTGTAAACTCTGGCAATGGCGGTCAATACGCGCACCCACATAAAGATTTAATCAGCTATCTTTCTGCAAATACGGATGCTGAGTGCATCAAGCACTTTTGGGATCACTACACTTTAACGGCAGAATCTTCGGCATGCACATTTGCAACGACAACAACTGGATCTGTGAAAGACAAGAAAAGACTACCAATTCTGCGCCGTAACAAACCAAATGAACTGCTTGTTTTAGGTACAAATATATCAGGGATTATATATCTAGATTCAGATGGCGTATTCTCGCAAGACTTCAATAATAATATAGAAATTCAAGGTATCGACTACACGATGGCCTACAATCACCATGCTTTTTCAGGAAATTTATTGGACCAACGCTTCTGTTTTGCAGATTGGTCAGATTATTCAAGTCAAAAAAGAGACTACATATATTGCAACGCTGATAATATTCTTTATCAAGATAATATGCCCTATGCAAAAATATTTTATAGCCCGGTGTCAGAAAAATGGCTTGGGTATTTATTATCCCCTGTCCATCAAAATAATAGAATGAACCCACGATATTCTATAAAACGTGAAGAAAATGAAACACATGATGATGTTTCACGCGGATTATTTTGTGAAAATTATGACACAGATGAATCATCTGCACAATTAGTACAGCCAATATCTGCTTAGCACAAAACACAGATATTAATGTTTATTATAACTTTCTAGTCATCCATTTTAAGGGCGGCAATAAAGGCTGACTGAGGAATTTCCACATTACCAAATTGACGCATTTTCTTCTTACCCTTTTTTTGCTTATCAAGTAGCTTTTTCTTACGACTAATATCACCACCGTAGCATTTTGCTGTTACGTCTTTGCGCATAGCAGAAACTGTTTCACGGGCAATAATTTTACCGCCAATAGCTGCCTGAATTGCAATTTTAAACAACTGCTTTGGGATTAAATCTTTTAATCTAGAGCATAAAAAGCGCCCTCTAGATTCAGCCCTAGAACGGTGAACCATCAGTGATAGCGCATCAACAGGCTCTTGGTTTACAAGTATGCTAACCTTTACAAGATCACCCTCTTTGTAAGAATCTGCCTGATAATCGAAAGATGCATATCCACGTGTGATTGATTTGAGACGATCATAAAAATCAAAAATAATTTCATTTAACGGTAAGCGGTAAACAGCCATCGCACGAGATCCTGCATACGTTAAATCAATTTGTTCACCACGACGTTCTGTACAAAGCGTTAGAATATTGCCTAAATACTCATCCGGTACCATTATTGTGGCCTTAATCCAAGGCTCTTCAATAGTGTCAATCTTCATAACATCAGGCATATCCACAGGATTATGCATCAACATGTCTGTTCCATCACGCATATTTAATTTATAAACAACGCTTGGCGCCGTCGTGATCAAATCTAAATTAAACTCACGCTCTAAGCGTTCTTGAATAATTTCAAGGTGCAACAAGCCTAAAAATCCACACCTAAAACCATAACCAAGGGCTGCAGAGCTTTCTGGCTCAAAATGGAAACTAGCATCATTTAAATGTAATTTTGCAAGTGAATCACGCAGTTTTTCAAACTCTGAAGAATCAATAGGAAACAGGCCACAAAACACAACAGGAATAGAAGGGTTAAACCCAGGAAGTGCCTTAGCGCACGGGCGTTTTTCTTCGGTAATGGTATCGCCAACTTTACAATCTGCAACTTCTTTAATACTTGCAGTGAAGAAACCAATTTCACCTGGCTTTAAACACTTAATCAGTTCTTTCTTAGGCGTAATGATACCTGTGCGATCAACATCATATGTCACACCATTAGACATCATTTTAATTCTTTGTCCCGGTTTTAAAATACCATCCACAATACGAACTAAAATCATAACGCCTAAATAAGGGTCGTACCAACTATCAACCAGCATGGCTTTTAAGGGCCCGTCTTCACCATATTCAGATTTTGGTGCCGGTAATGTTTCTACAATTTTTTCTAACACATCTTGAATGCCAAGGCCAGTTTTAGCAGAAATATTTACAGATTCTGATGTATCTATGCCAATCACATCTTCAATTTGTTGGCAAACACGTTCAGGGTCTGCAGCCGGCAAATCTATTTTATTAAGAACCGTAATGATTTCATGATTGTTATCAATAGCCTGATAAACGTTAGCTAAGGTTTGTGCTTCAACCCCTTGGGATGCGTCCACCACTAAAAGAGAACCTTCACAGGCAGCTAAAGAACGACTAACTTCATAAGCAAAATCAACGTGTCCAGGCGTGTCCATTAAGTTTAATTGATACTCTTTGCCGTCTTTTGCGTTGTATAAAAGGCGTACAGTTTGTGCTTTAATCGTAATTCCACGCTCACGCTCAATATCCATTGAATCTAAAATTTGTGCTGACATTTCACGCTTTTGCAAGCCGTCACAAAATTCTATCAGTCTGTCTGCAAGTGTCGACTTACCATGGTCAATATGGGCAACAATAGAAAAATTTCGAATATGATTCATGTACATTTTTACTTATAAGTATTTAAGAAATTCTACCATACTCTACATGAAAAGTGCAGATTCATTCCAGCATCACGCATTAATATTTAGCAGTGCACATTATGCATCCATATTAATAGATTGCTGATCTAAGTTTTCGACATCTACAGTATTTGCGTAAACGCTCGGCACCTCTCTCCATTGTTGTGCAATGGCCTTCAAACTATTTATAAGTTTTTCTTTTTTTTGTGCATTGTGATCGCTTGCCAAACTAGAAATTGTGCGCATAAGCTCTATAAAGTATGTTTGCCAATCTAAAGTAGATTCGACTTTGTGTGAACTGATTTCAGTTTGCGTACCATCTAAGCTAATATCGATCAATAAGCCTGACAAACCTTCACACAGAATCAGGGTATCATTCACCTTACGACATGCTTTTTCAAATTTCTTTTCAGCATATAACAATTCAAATTCTTCAATTTTTTTTGCGATTGCCTCGAATACAAGTGCTGCATTTTCTTGCGCGGGCTTGCTTGCAGATTGGGCATTTTTATACACGTTAATATTTTTACTATAAAATGACATGACTGTTTTTTTAATACCCTTTCATTGCTGCAGCTTGCAAGGCACGTAACATCTTAGATATTTGCGCTGCTTGTTCTGCCCTTTTTGTTGCAGATTTCATGGCGCGCACAGTGCGTGCATATACAGCATCAGCGCGTTTTTTTGTATCGTCAATTTGCTGTTTAAACTGATTTTTTTCGGAGATGATTTTGTGCGTAGCGCGCGCTAGAATTCCTTTAGAATCTTTCTTATCAAGTAGGTATCCACTTAAAGAAGAGTCCATCTTAGCCGCTATTCCTTGCGTTAATTTAACTGTCATATTCTGTTTTATTGTTGGCGGCACGCCTGCATGAGTAAGCTTAACACCAGAAAAAGCATTTACAAACGAAACCTGACTTAATGATGAACGAACCGTTTCTGTTTTACTTCCAAAAGTCAGTGTTACATCAAATAAATCACGACCAGTAGCGTTCTGCTCCCCTGTTGGATCAAACTGCAACGCTATGTCAACGCCAGCAATATCAGCAGGTAAACTGTTTGGAAATTGCAATATTTTAACGTCAGTATTAGAAATTTCTGAATAATTTCCCATAAGCTTTACAAAATCTAATGTTTTATCTTGTATCATTGTGCCTAGTTTTTGAGCATCAAATTTAATTTCACCACCAAATAAATTCCCCTCTGGCCGATCAAAACCGAAACGTTGAAATTCTTTTGATGCACTGGATACCGTAACACCTGTTGCACCTTGCGTGATTTGATGAATCATATCAACTGTTTGCATCACAAGACGATTGCCAAATAACAGATGCTTATCTTGTTCTGCTTGGGGTTCATCCGGTTGTGCTTCAATTAAGTGTGGCGCTAAAAACTTTTTCACTTCATTTAAAGACGTTATCCATTCATTAGTTTTTGCACCTATAGCATCACGATCTAATTGAAAATCTAACTGTGTAGCCTCTGGCATTGGGCCTAACACATTTAGACTAACCCCCTTCATGATATCTGAAATATTAGTATTGGTATCACGTATGTATTGCGTTCCATCAACAGTTATTACAGCCTGAAGATCGCTTTTTTTTATAGCTACTAATAAGGGGTCATCCATATAATTAGCACTTGTAGGCAACCCTAAACCATTTGGACCAAAGTGATTTGCGTGCGTTGCGCTTAAGTCTATCGGTTCTGCTAAATTTTGCGCAGATAGCTTAAGAGAATAATTACCTTCACTCAACATAGCTATAGATGCTTCTACTTTTGTGGTGCTTTTCTGCGCATTAATTTTTGTCACAATATCATCTAATGAATCGGTTGCATCTATCATGATGATTTTTCTAGCAGTATTAGCGCTATCATCCCGATAATTAATTGTAATGGAATCAGAAAAATTTAATGCGGTTGTTGTATCTGAAAAAGTTTTTGTGGATTTAATATTGTCACGTTTTGCAATTTGATCTACCTGAATATCATACGTTTTATCGAATATTTTATTTGAATATTGTGACGTAACTTCTAAGTAATTTTCAGCAAAAATACCGTTAACAGGTTTCATAACAGGTTTTAAATTTTGGAAAATATTGGTTTTAAAATATGAATTTTTATTCACAAGTTCACTGTTAACTTTTTGAAAAGCTGTGACAACTTCTTTTAGTCTACCAAGTTCTGTAATTTTTTTTGTGCCAGAATCTATTTTATCTTGTGTTGGTTGTTTTGCATCAATTGTAGCTTGCTTTAATTTTTCTGCAATATCTAAAGGGTCAATACCATCCCTAACAGTGGAAACGACAGGCTTTCCATCCGCTGTTGTTTTAACTGAAAATGATGATGCGCCACTAATTGGATCTGACATCTTAAAGCTTCAATAAAAGAACCTATTTTAGTGTACACCACAGATGTTTAACATATGATTAATAGAAAGTGTCATTAAGAGAAAGTGTCATTAAGAGAAAGTGTCAACAACCTTATAAAAATAATTATAATTGAACATGATGCCCTTAGAAAAATATGATGTTTTTTTAAGAATACTTCTTTATGAATATCTTTTGAATTTTAGCCCAAAAATTTTCAAACACAACGCAAAGCCCACTATTTGATAGAACATTCGCACTTGTAATAAGCGGATCTATGAGCACATTAATGGCCAGCAATACGGCTAACATCTCAGGAGAAAAGCCAAGTATGCTTTCATATAGCGGGTATAATACAAACATAGCTGCCCCCAGCATAGCAGGCATCGCGTAACGAGCTAAGACGTACCAAAAAACAAAATAGCCCCACTGTGCAAAAGATAGTGGCTCCATACCAAACGTATCCATCATCACAAAAATAAGGTAGGCATTAAATAAGCAATCCCCAATTTGTTGAATATTTGTTGTGGCAGGAATAATTGCTTGCGGGAATTTTGGATCTTTAGAATTTTTTTCTGTACAGCTAATAGTTGTGGACATGGTTGCAAAACTGCTGCCGCTTGTAAATGCCAAAATATAGGCTGGCATAACATTTTTCATACCATTTAATGCTTTTTTAATTGTGCCCAAACCAACAATAAAAATAAGGAAACAATAAATAATAACGCCAAGAAAGGCCAGCATTATGGCCTTGCCATATATCAGAAAATTATCAAATACGCCCATATGATAACTGTTAGCAATAAAGCCAACAATAAATAGGGGTATCAGGCGCGTGATAATTTTAGCAAAAAAGAAATCCACTTTTTCTTTTAAAAACTGCAGATTTAAATCTAACCGCAACTTTGGCACGTAAGCCATAAAAAGACCTAAAATAAGGCCAAGCAAAACACCGTTTTGGCAAGACCAAATCTCTGGCTTCCCTGATGACAGAGAAAAATAAGGCGTTAAACATTCTACACAATTTTCAGCAGGAATTTTATCCACAGAAATAAGCGTAAGCTTAGCGTATCCATAAGCAAAAATCATAGAAATTGCGTTAGATAAAAATTCAAAAACACATACGGATACAATCAAAAGGGCAGCCTGCTTTTTCATACTATCCAGCATAAAGGCAATATTAAAACAGATAAATAATGGCAGCGCCCAAAGGATAATATCTTTAATGGCAATACTCGTTGTATAAAGTATTTTTAGATAATGCAAGGGTAGGTATGGCACACATAAAGCTGTTGTTATAATACTAAACAGCAGAATAAAAAATGTTTTATTCTGAATGCCACAATCTTTTTGCATGCTAAGTTAGCTTTCTTTAAAAAATATTAGAAAGGTAAGTTTAACCCAGCAAGGCCACCACTAATTTTATTCATTTCGATGGATACATGGCTATCCACTTTTGTTTTTGCATCATTAAAAGCAGCCATAATAAGGTCTTCTAAAATATCTACCTCATCTGCCACCATTAAGCTTTTGTCAATTTTAATTGAAACAAGACTACCTTTACCATTAACCGTTGCTTTTACGATACCGCCTGATGCAGAACCTTCAATTTCATACGCATCTAATTCTTTTTGAAGCGCACCCATTTTGCTTTGCATTTCTTGCGCTTGCTTCATCATTTTACCAATATTTTTCATGATAGTTCCCTGTTATGAGTTGAAATTTTACTGTCTGGAAATTCTTTCAAAATTGATTGTACCACAGTTTGGCTAATCGCTTCTTGATTAAGTTTTTCTTGTTTATCATTCTGTTGTTCAATAAGGGTTTTTTGCCCAGATTCTGCAGTTAACTTGATAAGCCACTCATGTGCTGTATAATTATGCAGAAATATTTTTAATGCTTGAATGAAATCTGTTTTTGCGCCTTGTGTAACCCGCAACTGAATCATACCAATTTCGAATTTAACAAGGTGTATATCGTGGCGCATGTGGCTGTGCAGCATCATTTCCTTTTTCAACTCTAAGGCCTGTAGCAAACTATCAAAATCCTTAATGTCAATATTGTTTGGATCGTCCTGAACAGCCGTTAATTTAGATTTTGGATTTTTTTTTTCAGCCTGTGTTTTTGGTTCAGCTGAAATATGATCATCAATGATCGTTAAAGGCACAATATAACATAACCGAAGCAAAATCATTTCTAAGGATTGCTTTTGTAAGGGAGACTTTAAAAGTTCTTCATAGCCTTTTAAAAGAACTTGCCAACTTTGAAGTAAAACTGACAGTTGCGTTTTTTGTGAAAGGTCTAAAAATTGAGCTGTTTCAGTTTCAGATAAACCCAGATTTGTTTGAATTTTTTGTGTTTTGTACGTCACCATTGCATAAATAAAATCCATAATGTCTTGCAAAGCACTGGTTGCATCGGCGCCACGTTCAAACAGTGTATTTAAAACCTTCATAGCATCTGTCACTTCACCCTTTAGCAGCGATGATAAAAGATCAACCAACAAGCCACGATCAGCTTGCCCAAGCATATTTCGAATAAGATCGGCTTCAACTGTTATTGATTTTTGCGCTTGAGTTAACGATAAAGACTGGTCTAGTAAAGACAGGCCATCACGCATAGAACCATCTGCAGCACGTGCTAAAACAGAAAGCGCTTGCGGTGTTGCACTAAACCCTTCTTTTTGGGCAATTAAACCAAGGTATTCTATCAGCATGGGCTGATCTATGCGCTTTAAATCAAACCGTTGGCACCTTGACAAAATTGTATCTGGAATTTTTTTAAGTTCTGTCGTTGCAAAAATAAATTTCACATGCGCTGGTGGTTCTTCTAGTGTTTTTAAAAGGGCATTAAAGGCGCTTTTTGATAGCATATGAACTTCATCAATGATGAATATTTTATAGCGGCCTTGAACAGCTTTATAACGGGCTGCATCAATTATTTCGCGAATATCATCAACACTGGTATGGCTTGCTGCGTCAATTTCTAAAACATCAAGGTGACGATCTTCTTGAACAGATACGCACGACTTACAAACACCACAGGGTTCAGATGTCATCACACCTTTACCATCTTCACCAATACAATTTAAAGCTTTTGCAACAATTCTAGCTGTGGTTGTTTTACCAATACCGCGAATACCGTGAAATAAAAAGGCATGCGGAATGCGACCATCAGAAATACTTTGGCGCAAAGACTGCGCTAATAGTTCTTGACCTTTTAAATCGGACAATTTCTGCGGGCGATATTTTCGTGCAAGAACGCGGTATACAGTATTTTTTTCTGACATAATTTCAATTATATAAAAAGATAGTAGAAAGGATGACCCAAAAATGATTCGTTACGGCTGCTTCCTTCCGGACCTGACCGGGTTGGCGAGATTTTTGCCCACCCTTTCCAATCACACTATAGCATTTAGCCATTTACTTAACAATATTCAAGTTTGTGCAAATTTAGCATTATGCAGATTATATCTAATATTTAGCACCTTACTGAATTTCATTGTTTTTGAGAGCTCTAATTCTAATTGTACACTTACATTAACAAAAGCCGGCTCTAATAATTTAAGTTCCAGGTCTAAACGCGTCTTAAATGAAGGGTAAATATCCGTCGCTACAGAAAAGCTTTGTGCAGATATAAGACTCATTTTATTTAGAAAAGGCTTTTTCAATAAATGTCATTTGCTCAACTTTATGCACGCTTGCACACCCTGTTGCTGGTGATGCTGAATTAGGGCGCCCAACATAAAGGGGGCGTAACAATTTTCCATGAACCTTGGTGAGGCAACCTTCAAGCCGCCTATCAACAAAGTGCCAAGCGCCCATATTTTCTGGTTCTTCTTGACACCACACTAAGGGAATAGGATTGTATGCTTTTAACACCTTTATTAATTGCTCTGCCGGAAAAGGATGATATTGTTCTAAGCGTATCAAAGCCACATCTTCAATTTTATTATCGGTACGGTATGCCAATAAATCATAATAAACTTTACCGCTACATAAAATAATTTTACGTGCTTTTTTAGCAGGCAGCGTATCCATAATAATGGGTCTAAAATAACTTTCTAAATTTAAATCTTGAACACTGGAGACACACTGTTTATGGCGAAGCAGTGATTTTGGTGTAAAAATAATAAGCGGCTTTCTGTAATCTGCTTTAACTTGCCGTCTTAAAATATGAAAATAATTCGCAGGCGTTGTACAGTTAGCAACAATCATATTATTTTCAGCACACAGTTGTAAGTAACGCTCTATACGGGCTGAAGAATGTTCAGGCCCTTGCCCTTCAAACCCGTGGGGTAACATCATAACCAGGTTAGATAAACGCAACCATTTTGATTCTGCGCTGCTTATAAATTGGTCAAGAAGAACCTGTGCACCGTTTGCAAAATCACCAAATTGTGCTTCCCACATTACAAGTGCATTGGGATTACTTAAACTGTACCCGTATTCAAATCCTAAAATAGCATATTCTGATAATGGACTATTAACAACTTCAAAATGTTCTTGATTTTTTTCAAGTTTGTTTAAGCTTATATGTTTTTCTTCTGTTTCCTGATCTATGACAACAGCGTGACGTTGTGAAAAGGTTCCACGTTCACAATCTTGCCCACTAAGGCGTACTGGGTGACCTTCTGTAACGCATCCAGCAAAAGCAAAAGCTTCAGCCAAATGCCAGTCTATTGGCCCGCCACTTTTAATGGCTTCTAATTTTTCATTCCATTGACGCCTTATTTTTGCATTAACATTAAAATTGCCAGGCGCAGATAATATTTTTGCACCCAAGTCTTGAATCGCGGCGTCATGCAATCCTGTTTTTACGTGTTTAAACATACTTTCATGACTAAATTCTTCTGCCTTATTCCAATCCACAACTTCTTCAATTGTTTTTCCATCTTTTTTTGCGTTTTGAACAACCTCAAACTCATTTTGTATTAAGTAATTTATATCATCACGCAACGTTTGTGCTTCTTCTTCTGTCATGTTTTTTTGTGCGATCAAACTTTGTTCATAAAGTGAACGTGTAGATGGATGTGTTTTAATTTTTTTATACATATGTGGCTGCGTAAAAGCAGGTTCGTCCCCTTCGTTATGACCATTGCGCCTATAACAAATAAGATCGATTATAACATCATTACCAAAGGTATTATGATAGTCACACGCCATTTCCATCACGTTTAAAACAGATTCAGGGTCATCAGCATTAACATGAAAAATGGGCGCTTGAATGAATTTAGATATATCAGAACTATGCTGAAAGGGTCGACTATCCTGCGGCAAGGTTGTAAAACCAATTTGATTGTTTACAATAATATGGAACGTACCGCCTGTTTTATAATGCGGCAAACCATACAAATTTAGGCTTTCAAAAACAACGCCCTGCCCTGAAAAAGCAGCATCACCATGAATTAAAATACCAAGAATATTTTTTTTATCATGGTCTTTATTAAGCGCTTGTTGACCATAAACTTTTCCCAATACAACAGGATTAACGGCTTCTAAATGTGACGGATTGGGAAGGAGCGAAAGGTGAACTTTTTGACCGTTAATATCTTGATCTGACGAAAAACCTAAATGGTATTTAACATCTCCAGATCCTGGAATATCATCAGAAACTTTTGATATTCCTTCAAATTGGGCAAATATTGCATGCATTGGCTTGCCAATAATATGTGCAAGTGTTGATAACCTACCCCGATGAGCCATACCAAAAATAAATTTTTTAACACCCTCTTTAGTTTTCAAATTGACAAGCTCTTTTAAAGCCGCAATAAGAATTTCACCGCCATCTAAGCCAAAACGTTTAGCGCCAGGAAATTTTTTATGAATAAATCGCTCAAAAAATTCTGCTTCTGTTAGCTGCTTAAGTATTTTTTGCTTTAAACTTAAACCCGCCCTAAACTGATTTTGTTCTACTCTATTTTGAACCCATAACCGAACTTCATGATTGGTAATATGCATGTATTCAGTACTAATATGATGACAATATGTATTTTTTAATTTTGTTAAAAGTTCGCTTAATAATAAAGTTTTTGCGCCAAAGGCACCATTTACATAAATACTTTTATTGTAATCTTCTTCTGAAATACCATAATATGCTGGTGAAAGCTCTGGATCTTTTTTCTGTTTGTGCATACCTAATGGGTCTAAATTAGCATTTAAGTGCCCTTTGAACCGATAAGCCTGTATCAAGCTTTGTACTTTTATCGTTAACTGAATATCATGAAAAGATTTTACATCAGAAATGCTGCCTGCATCTTTTGCATCTGGCAAAGTTGATACAACATAATCGTCTGTCTTAGAAAGGGAATCACCCCATGTGGGGCGTGTTTCTGTCATGCCATATTCAGCGATCATTTCCTGCAAAACAGGACGCCAATCTTGTGATACAGAATCAGGGTCATTATTATATTGTTCTAGTAATGCCAACAAATACGTACTATTTGCGCCCGATAACACGGTCTTAAAGTTCTCCATAGTAATGTTAGCTCTTAACTTATAAACATACCCTAATTATAAGTCTGCCTGAAAAATGTTTGGATGACAAATTAGATTGCCAGGCGTCACCTTCGCTATATGGTTTTTTGCACATTCATGTATAACAAACCAAACAACAAACAAAAAATTAATTGGTGTTGTCCTCATGTTTAAAGGCCATTAAAATTTATGATTTCTATTTTTTGTTTTGGATGTATAGCTCGCGTGCGTGCTTTAAGATGATAAGCTCTAAATCATCTTGTTGTTCTGTGTTCTTGTTATCATCACGCCATACGCCATTTTGCAGAACTTGCTTGAAAAGCTTAATGGATAAGCCGTCTGCGCGCAGATCTTTCGTTGTAATGCGTGCATTTATTTTGAAACGTTCTGTTTTATTGCTTGGTGAATACCATTCCGTTGTAATAATACCACCAACGTTGTCAGATACTACAATTGGTGCAAATGTTAAGGTGTCTAAGGTTGCACGCCACAGAAAGATATTAATATGTAAGTTGTTTGGGTTCGTATTTTTTTTTGCCGCAGATCCAAATTGAATACCTTCTTCACCTACTAAAGATCCGAAATTAAATTTACGTTTTTCATCTTGGTCTTGCGGAGAATTTTGCTTTGTGGGGGCGTCAAAAGAACAGGCCCCCAAAAAAATAAGATTTAGTAATAAAAAAACATTTTGTTTTTTCATAAAGTCATACCTTGATGCAACAGTTTTAAGCTAAATTAAGCAGTCAGCGCCTTAGCACGTTTAACAAGACGTGATACTTTGCGTGAAGCCGTTGCTTTAAGGATTGTTCCTTTTCGTGCCGCGCGCATAAGTTCGCTTTCAGCGGCCACGACTAATGGCATAGCTTCTGCTTGAGATATTGCTTTTTGTGTATGCATACCAAGTGCGATTTCTGCTTTTTTAACAAAAGTACGTACGCGGCTCATGCGATTTGTATTTACAAGTGTGCGACGTTCAATTTGACGTATGCTTTTTTTTGAAGATGAATGATTTGCCATTTGTTTCTTTACCTTAAAGTAAAATAATTTAAACCTATGATAGTTTTACTCTATTACAGGTGCAAAAGTCAATATATTTTTTATATTTTGCAGAAGTTCTCTACATATAAGCCTAAGTAGACATCCACAGGATGGTTGAAGCATCGCAAAATAGAGAGATTTATGCCTTATCTAATAGCAGTCTGTCATCATCAATATTTTTACCGAAATGTTCTAACAGATCTTGTGTTGTTAATTTTGCGCGCTCTTCGCCTTTAACATCATATAGAAGTTTACCGTTGTGTAAAATAATCGTGCGATTACCTATTTTAAGCGCCTGTTGTAAGCTGTGCGTTACCATAAGGGTTGTTAGTTTTTTTTCACAAACAATATCTTCCGTTAATTTTAAAACATATGCTGCTGTCTTAGGATCTAAAGCTGATGTGTGCTCGTCTAATAACAATATCTTTAAAGGGCTAAGCGTTGCCATAAGCAAGCTAACGGCTTGACGCTGACCACCTGATAACAAAGACATAGATGCGTGCAGTCTTTTGTCTAAACCCAAATGCAAACGTTTTAGAACGTCTTTAAATAAGTTTTTATTTGCTAAAGTTAGTGCGTTATTAAAACCCCTGGTTTTTCCCCTGTTCAGTGCTAATGCCATATTTTCCTCAATGGAAAGATCGCCACATGTACCAATTAAAGGGTCTTGAAAAACACGCGCTACAGCGTGTGACCTGTCATAGGCTGCTTTTGCTGTCACATCTTCATCATCAATAAAAATATGACCAGATGTCAGTTTTACGTCCCCTGCAATTGCATTTAAAAGGCTTGATTTTCCAGCACCATTACTGCCGATAACCGTAATAAAATCACCCTCTTCAATATTAAGGGATATACCGCAAATGGCTTTTTTTTCTAAAACTGTTTGCGCGCCGAATGTTATTTTAATATCTTTAAGGCGAATCATAACGTATCACCCTTTTTTGTATTTTTAAAATAAGCTTTTATGCGGGGAAGCCCCATAGCAAAAGCCATAAACAAGGCTGTGATTAATTTTTGATCAGATGTTTGAAGCCCAAAACTGTTTGAATTAAGGGCAAAGGCTGTAACCATATAAAATATAACGGCGCCACCAACACAGGCAAGCAATGCATGTAGTACTTTTGCGTGCGCAAATAATGCTTCGCCAATAATTAAAGCAGCAAGACCGGTAACGATTGTACCTATACCTAAGTTAATATCTGCAAAACCACTGTACTGTGCGTAAAGGGCGCCAGCAAGTGAAACGATAGCATTGGCAATACAAATACCAATTACGATCATGTTCTTATCATTAATTCCTTGTGCGCGGCTCATCCTTGGGTTGTTTCCCGTTGAACGAAGCGCTAACCCTATTTGTGTTTTTAAAAATAACCACAGGGCAATCACTATAATCGCCACAATTAAGGTCAGCGGCAAGATCTTTGGCGCCCCTGAAAACCACAGACTAAAAACGGTATCATTATCCAATAGCGCTAAGTTTGGTCGCCCCATAATACGCAAATTAATAGAATAAAGCGCTGTCATGGTTAAAATTCCAGCTAAAAGATTTAACATTTTAAGTCGCGTTGAAAGAAGTGCCGTACAAGCGCCAGCACAAGCACCAGCAATAGCTGCATTAATTGTAGCAACAAAAGGATGTAAGTCTAAAAGAGAAACACAAGCTGCATAAACAGCGGCCCCCAATACATAACTACCGTCCACCGTCATATCTGGAAAATTTAAGATACGAAATGAAAGATAGGCCCCCATGCCAACAAGGGAATAAATAAGACCTAGTTCTAATGTTCCGATAAGCTGAAACAAACTCATGCAATTTATGCTTTCTTTTTTGATATTTCCATAATAGCTTTTTGCTGAATAATCGATAATATATTACTGAAAGTCCAATAGATTACTAAGCCAGCAGGAAAAGAAGATAGAAGATACGTAAAAAATATTGGCATCAACATCATCATCTTTGCTTGCGCTTCATCCATAGGTTGTGGGTTTAACCTTTGCTGCCAAAGCATTGTTATACCCATTAATAGGGGCCAAACACCAATCATTAAAAAGCTAGGTGGCGTAAAAGGGAGCAAGCCAAATAGGTTAAATAGAGTTGTTGGATCTTGTGAAGACAAATCATGAATCCAGCCAAAGAATGGTGCATGACGCATTTCAATAGACACAAATAAAACCTTATATAAACAAAAGAAAATTGGCGCCTGTATTAACATAGGCAGACAGCCCGATAGCGGGTTAACTTTTTCTGTTTTATACAAGTTCATCATTTCTTTTTGTAACTTAACAGGATCGTCTTTGTGGCGTTTTTTTAGCAAATCCATTTTTGGTGTCAGCGTTTTCATGCGGCCCATTGAACGGTACGACTTATTTGCAAGCGGAAACAATAACAATTTAGATAGCAACGTCATAATTAAAATGGCAACACCAAAGTTACCAACAAAAGAATTGACAATGTCTAAAAACTGGAACAGCGGCTTTGTTAAAAAGTAGAACCACCCAAAATCTATGGCTAAATCAAAGTTTTTAACCTTTAATGTTTCTTCATAGCCATCTAGAAGCGCTAATTTCTTTGGTCCAACATATATATTAACAGACTGTTCTACTGCTTCACCCGGTTGGATTGATTTTTGCTCAATTTTAGCTGCGGCTGAAAATTCAGCACCTTCTTTACCCGTGAAAGAAAATGTTGAGTTAACTTTTTGGTTGGGCACAAGGGCAACAAGCCAGTACTTATCCGTAAATCCAATCCACCCACCTTTTGAGGTGATTTCTTCTTTTTTATTATCTGCAAGTTTATCGTAGTCACGCTCTACAAGGTGGTTATCTAAAAAGCCAAGTGCGCCTTCATGTAAAATAAAGAAGCCCTCAGTTTTAGGCTTATTACGTTGAATAAAGGCTTTTTGCTGAATACATATATTTTCGTCTGAATTATTCGTTACTTTATGAACAACTGTAATTAAATAGTTTTCATCAATTAAAAATGTACGTTCAAAACGAATACCCTGGCTGTTTTCCCAATAAATTGTAACAGGCGTTTCTGGTGATAGCGATTCATCCCCCTTAACATGCCAAACAGAATCTTGTTTTGGCAACTCTGTTTTATCAGGACATAAAATATCAAAATCTACAAAATAAGCACTTTTTGTATTCTTAGGGTTTAAAATATCAACATAATCTGCGTCTTCATTAACAGATACTTTGTAATCTAAAAGTGTGATGTCATCTAAATGGCCACCCTTTAAATTAATGCTGCCCTTAATCTTATTGCTTTTAATGGGCGTGCGCTTATCTGTAACGGCAACTGCCCTATCTAATACAAGTTCCTCTGGCGTAGATACAACCGCTTTATCTTGAATATCAGATGTTACTATCTGTGTATTTTCGATTTGAACAGGTGTATTTTTTGTACCAAAAAAATGATCCCAACCAACAAAAATACCAATAGATAAGGCAAGCGCTAAAATAAAATTTTTTTGTTCTGTCATAAAAAATCTTTATATAATGAATCATTAATACTGCATATCCTACCATAGGGATGATTTTATAGAAAGTAATTCTTATTTTAAAAATAATTTAAAAATTTTAGTTTTATTTACGAAATCTTAACTTTTCTTTTATATCCTCAAGGTAAGGACCTGCATTATAGGATTCAAAATGAGTAGTACAAAAAGATTCTTTTTATTTTATGTTTCGCTGATAGCGATTGCCAACAGCGTTCATGCAAATGCGGGCTCAAATAATTCAGGAGAAGCAGCTGGAGTGATCGGCGCAATAGGTGATATTATAGGTAAGTTTGCACCAAACCAAAATTCTAACATGATGCAGGGCGGCGGCTTAATGAACTTAGGCGGTAATCTTGGTCAAAATGACATGATGCAAAATGGTATGCCGCCTGCTGGTTTTCAAGGCGTACCAGGCATGAACGGCCTACCTGGCATGAACCAAGGTGGCATGTTCCCGGGGCAAATGGGTCCTAACGGCTCAATGCCCTGGAATTCAGGTGAACAGCAACAAACTCCAGGTACACCAATGCTAAATGAAAACGGACAGCCAATTATAGACCCCACAACTGGACAGCCTGTTTTAACACCTCAAGCAGGATCGATGCTACCAGGCACGCCAATGCGGGGCGCCAACGGTCAACCAATTATTAATCCAATGACAGGACAACCCGTTCTTGTACCACAACCAGCCACGAACCAAAATTCTATGATGCCTGGACAAATGAATATTAATGGTACAATGCCAGGAATGCCAGGGCAGCAACCCATACCAGGCACGCCAATGCGGGCCGCAAACGGACAACCAATTATAGACCCTACGACCGGACAACCTGTTCTTACCCCGCAACCAGGATCAGTAGTACCAGGCACGCCAATGCGGGCCGCAAACGGACAACCAATTATAGACCCTACGACCGGGCAACCTGTTCTTGCCCCGCAACCAGGTGCACTTGGCATGGGCGGTGTGTTGGCTGGGCCAATTGATGAGAGTGTATTAATGGATCCACGGTTAAACCCAGGATTATATGCAGAAATTATGACTGAAGCACAAAAAGACCCACAACTAATGCAAGCTTTAGAACGTGTTAAATTAGAACTGAATGCCGATGACGCCAAAATGGTCAGGGCTTCACTATTAAAACCTATTTTAGTAAGCATGAATTTAAACCAGGCACAAAAAGCCCAAGAACAGCAAATGCAACAAATGCAACAAATGCAGTCTATGCAGCAAGCAGCACAGGCTGCACGCCTTGCTGAGAAAAACCGCATGCAAACAATAGAAGCCGAAATTTCAAGATTAGAACAAGAAAACAATCAAATTATTTCAGATCTAAAACGCCAGGGTGTATCGCAAGAAGAAATTAACTCAATCGTTTCAAGAAGCCGTCAAGATGCTGTGCTTGTTGCAGGAAATTCAGAACCGTTTTCGGGAATGCCACAAATGCCAGATGCAGGCCGTGCCCCACTATTTGGCGCACAAGTCGGGGGACCTCAAGCAGGTGGTTTTAATTCTACACCACAACAACCAGGGGGGCTACCAGTATTTGGCAGCCAAGCCAGAAAACAACAAGGGGCAACACTGCCACAAATGCCGCAACTAGGAAAATTTGGTAATCAAGCACAACAACAACCAGGTGGCCTACCA
>Ga0051987_10000191_pt1 | contig 32975 bp, 23 predicted proteins | sample CryGey08umfilter_2_FD_58083 | JGI IMG/M metagenome (GOLD analysis project Ga0051987, IMG submission 58083) | Groundwater microbial communities from aquifer in Utah, USA - Crystal Geyser 4/10/14 0.8 um filter | ecosystem: Environmental > Aquatic > Deep subsurface > Groundwater | place: USA: Utah... | reverse complement strand
TGAAGTCCAGAAGTATCCAGATTTATTATCATATATTCAGATTAAAATTGATGAGGATTTTCAACCAGCTCGCTTTGTGCTAACTGGCTCCGAGAACTTACTCCTCTCGGAAAAGGTATCTCAAACGTTAGCTGGAAGAGTAGCAATTTTTAGCCTTTTGCCTCTAAGTATTAGTGAATTAGTCAAATCTAAAAATCTAAAAGAAAATTACCTAGAACAACTCAGATATGGTTTTTATCCGCGTATTTATGACCAATCCTTAGATCCAAAAGATCTGTATCCTGATTATATTGCCACATACACAGAGAGAGACGTCAGGCAAGTGAAAAATATAGGTGATCTTACTAATTTTCAGAGATTTCTGCAGCTATTAGCAGGCCGCACTGGGCAAATTTTAAATCTTTCAAACCTAGCCAATGACGTTGGAGTTAACCATAAAACGATTGATTCTTGGATTTCTTTATTAGAGTCCACTTATATTGCTTTTAGACTTCAGCCTTTTTATAAAAATTTTGGTAAACGTGTAATCAAATCCCCCAAGGTTTACTTTTATGATACTGGCTTGGTTTGCAGCCTATTGGGTATAGATAGTGAAAAAGAACTAAGTACTCACTCCGCAATCGGCAGTATTTTTGAGAACATGATTGTTTCAGATCTGAAAAAGCAAATTTTCAACTCGAGATCCAGCTCAAAATTGTATTTCTGGAGAGATAGTGAAAAAAATGAGATAGATGTTCTGGTTAAAGATGCAGATAAAATTTTCCCAATTGAGATTAAGGCTGGAAGTACCTTCAGTTCAGATTATCTAAAAGGAATTAAGGTTTGGGACGAACTGCAAGAAAACATAACTGAGAGTGCAATTATTTATACAGGAGAAACCGACAAAATAAAGAAAACTAAATTGATTAATTGGAAATCAGCGTCAAATCTTATCCCTTAGCCACTTTTTTCTTGGAAACAGCCTTCTTTTCCTGAACCTTAATTTCTCCTGATGGAGCGATTGTAGCTGGAGTTTTAATTCCTGGAATATTCGCTTGAGGAGGATTTGGTTGAGAAATTCTTCTGGCCCCACTTCTCATAAGTCTGCCAACTGTTTCAAAAGTCTCGGCATTGGCAGTTCGTGAAGAGAAATTTTTGGTGGCCGACTCGATACCAAATAACAGCTTCGTGGCTGAATCAGAAGATATATCCAGGCCAAGATCAGAAATTAGCCGCGCCACTTCCTGACTAACACTGGGACTGCTGCCCGTGTTCACTGATGCAGCGGCAAACTCTGGATCAAAAGAATTAATGCTAATAATCGGTAGCTTGTTGAAAAAATCTTCATACTCTAAATATAGCTGTTCTAATTCCGTTAGATCTTTCACCCCAACTGTAAAAATCAGATCTGCTTCGGCACCTGTATAGGAATATTCCACTGTCTTAGGATCTAGGGGCTTCTGCCCTTTCTGTGGACGGATGGTCAGATAAAATCGACCAGTTTTTTCCCCAATGTGGTAGCTAACATTATCAACTTGTTCGGGAAGATACTCGAAACTGACGCAAAGATTTTGGTTGCCAAGCTCGTGAAGCGGAATAACATCCTCCGACTCAGGAAACGACTCGTGGTGAATTTCTTCTGGTGAAAAAAACTGGACTTCCTTGCCCGCGCCAACAAAGCTAGAAACCAAGGCTTCTGCTCCCGCACGCTGGTCTGCAGAAATTTGGCTAGGAACCATTACAAAAATTGTTTTAGCTTGGGCAAAAAGCTCTGAAACCTGAGTAATCTTGGCTGCATCAATCATATAGACAACTTCGCGGGAGGCAGAGAAATAGTATCATTGGTATAGCATGTATAGCAAAAGTGATCAATAGCTGCGTGGCTGCTGCAGGCTGAAATCCTGTTATAATAATCGCATATGTGGAAACGGCTCCTCACTACCGTCTTGTTTTTGTTGGTTGCTCTGATTGTTTCGGTGGCGCCAGTGCAAGCTGCAGAAGGCGATGGAGGAAATCCCATTGATCCAACTGGAAATAGCTACGGCATCTTCAGCGAAGAGCTAGATGCTTACAGAGCTGCTACTGAGTTCTGCGAATCACCTTCTCTAGAATGTCTCGTCAAAAACACCACTCGTTTCGTCGCCATGGAGTGGGTGTATGACATCATGGGGGAAGCGGCTCCTCCAAAAAAATCTGATAGTTTCCCATCAACTCTAGATTCACTTCCATCAAGCTCAACCGTATCCTTCTCAACAGGCAGTGGCGCAGTTAACGGCCTAACCAGAGCCATCGTCGGCATGTATGCTTATCCACCCGCCCAGACGAGTCGCTATGTAGCTGACGTTATGAAAACCGCCGGAGTTCAGCCTGCTTACGCCCAAGGACTTGGTTTCGCTTCCTTAGACCCAATCCTCGATCTCTGGAAAAAATTCCGTAACATCTCTTATTATTTCTTCATCATCATTTTCATCGTCATTGGCTTTATGATTATGTTTCGCCAAAAAATCGGCGGTCAAGCAGCTATTACAGCCCAACAGGCCATTCCTTCTATCATCATTAGTCTTATCCTTGTGACTTTCTCCTATGCTATCGCGGGCTTTCTTATCGATCTCATGTATCTAAGTATGTTTATGATCGTTGGACTTTTTTCTGATCTGACAAAATCTGGGGCTATAGGTGCTGATATTATTAGTATGAATATTTTTCAGTTGGGCGGCAACCTGCTCGGCTCCATCATAGGCTTATACAAAGATGGTCAAGTGACAAATCTAATTAATGTGCTGATTGATTCCTTGGCCAACGTAAATGACTCTGTTCAAGGAATTATTTCTTTTATTGGCGGTCTTACTCTGGCTGTCGTTCTAGGTATTGCCGTAGTCATTGGAATTTTTCGCCTCTTTTTTGAACTGCTGAAATCATATGCTTCCATAATCATTGGCGTCGTCACTGCGCCAATATTTCTTATGCTTGGAGCCATCCCTGGAAAAAATGCCTTTATGCCCTGGTTTAAAAACTTGGTTGGAAATCTTGCAGCTTTCCCCGCCGTTCTCCTCGTCGTTGTGCTTTTTTACGAATTCACTGAGGCTGGTAAAAAAACTGGTTCATCAGTTCAGACTGGTGGTTTTATGCCTCCTTTCTTAGTTGGCAATGGTGCTTCGGGAGTAGCTGGACCACTTCTTGGGTTTGCGCTTCTTTTAGCCCTGCCAGAACTAGTGAAAAAGATCAAAACATCTCTTGGAGCTAACGATGGGATTGGTGGAGAGATAGCTGGGTGGGCTGGGGGGAGAATGAAAAATGCATGGAGTGGTAAGATGCCGTTGGGGATGAATGCTAAGAATATCGTGAACACAGGGGCGAGAATAGCGGCCGCTCCAGTTGCAATCGGACTTGGAGGGGCATTAGGAGCTGGCGTTGGCGCGATACGTGCACGCAGAAAAGGAGAAGATGTGTCCGAGGGTGCGAAGAGTGGCATGGCCTGGGGAACTGGCTTATCCGCTGGAGCAATGGCATCACCACTTATTCTTAAGGGAGTAAGTGCAGTCGAAAAATTGGGTGCTAAAGGAGAGAATGTCCTTAGGGGTACGGCAGCAGTTTCTGCAGCGCTTAATAGGCTTGGGCTAATGAATACTCAGAAGCGAGGCACATCAAAAGACGCAATCAAGGAAGACTCAACAAAGATTAAGGGAGAGCAACCACCCGAATCAGCTGCTCAAAGAGACGGAACCGTTCCAGACGATTTGGGAGCCGAGTAGCATTCTATTATTTATGAGTAAATTATATATACAAATTATCTCTACGATAAAGAAAATAATGGTTCCAAGAAAAAAGGATCCATCGAATAAAAAAATAAATAATTCAATTCTAAACACCTCGATCTCTGGATCCGAGTTTCAACCTCCGGAAAAAGCGACTTCGAATCTTTATCCGCATAAATTGGACTAAGTTCGCATGCTTTTTGCCACCTCTTGAAATGCATTCACTGTTTGCATAAGTCCCATTGGGATACCAGCTGCCTTAAGCATCTCGGTAACTTCCTCAACGCTAAAATATCCCAATCCATTATATATCGGGTCAGCAGCCTTAGACTCAATAAAGTCCCTAAGCTGAATAAGCATCTTCTTGTATATTTTTGGAACTTTAAGGTGAGTAAATTCTTCGCTCTCCTTCCAAAATCTAAATGAAAACAATGCGTAGAATGCCAGAATATCTTGATCTGACATTTGCTTTGTATTTTGTTCTCTGTATACATCTCCAATAAAGAAATAAGCAATGAACAATTTTTGTAACTTCATAATCTCATTATTCATTGGACTCTCTAATATCAACCTCTGTAGCGGGGTCATGCGAGCCACGTCATCTGGAACATACATAAATTCATCAATGTTGGTGGCAATTCTAGTCACTGACTGAGGCCTTGTTGGTCCTGGTTTCCTTCCATCTACGTGTCTATGATACTTTGTTGGTTTTTTGGTAAACTCAACTGCTTGCTCCCAAAGTAAATCCGTAACGGGCAAATCATAAATCTCGCCACCAGTGGTCTTCGCGGGCACAGATTTTGGTTTTGGAGGGACGTACAATTTTTTTCTTCTAGAAATATCATTATCAGGGCCACTTTTCCACCACTTTTCTAGCCAAATTCTAACGGCATTAAATTTCTGGTATTCTTCATCGTTTGTCCAAGTAAATGTTTCTCTTCCTCTGTCTCTTGTGAGAACATAGTTTGCGTTCCTTGAAAACATTTTTTTTACATAATCAGCAAGAGATGGATCAAACTCGTTTCCGCTTGCACCATGTTTAGCTTGTCGAATTATTGTGTGCCAATTTTTGCCAGAACCATACCAGAATAACTTGTATAGATTGTATGAGAGTTCGATTTGTTCTTGCCACGGCAGAATATTTTCTTCAGCGCTTATTGCATCTTTAAATTGAGTTTTTAAAAAGTTTTTGACGTCGGGTGACAACAATAGCCTCTCCCTAAGCGTAATTCCCTCTCTTTCTCCATCTGGAATATACCAATATCTGTCCAACATAGTTTGAAAGAAGGCAAAAAATAGATCCCAGGTATTTCTCGGAGCAACGCTACCATCGCTGCCTTGAAAACCCTCCAGAGTGTTCTCTGACAACTTTCCACTATAACAAGTTGCTGACGTAAACCCTTTTGGAATCCCACCAGTTGTTGCCGAAGTTGGTCCGCTGGCCCTATCAACCATAGGGAACCACGCATCTAGTTCGGTTTTCCCAGTTCTTTTAACTAGTTTTTGTCCCTCTGCTTTGTAATGCAAGCCCCAATAAGTTGCCAACAACTCAGAGTGGTGCTGAGCATAGATGACGTCATAATTATCAAAATGCCTAGAATCCGCTCCGAATATTTCCGTAGTGCTGTGTCCTCCACCAACGACATCGGTCATCAAAAATTTCTCGTAAAAACTTCCAGGTTCACCAACTATTTCTCCAATGTTATTTTTTCCTGGCTTTTCTGTTCCGTATAATTCCCGAGTAAACCATTTTGTGCCAATTTTCAACTTTCTAGCTGCTTGCTCTGATAAAGTTTCAGTTGGTCTTCCCTGAGCATCTCTCTTTCTCGCTATTTCGGCTGCAAATTCGACTTCCCAAGGAATGCTCTCCCCATCATTAATTTTTCCAAGAATTAATCTCTGCAGATATCGCTTAGCAAAAATTCTTACAGACCTTCCGCGGGCGCCAACTCTTCCCTCGACCACGGCCGGATGATCGGTAAGAGGATTCTTTTCTAAAACGTGGCGCAAAACAGTGGGCTTCTCTCCTGGCCGCGTTCCAGCAAAAATTCCAGCGTCGTACCGCGTTGGTTCATTAATAAACTCCCACATTTTTAAGCCGCTTAATATTAATGAACCATGAGTCACTCCCGATCCTTCAACATCTAAATAACCACTACCAATCTCAAAAATTCTCTGAAACTCTTGCGCAGTCATTCTTCCCGCATCACTTAAAAGAAAATTTATTAAAGTCGCGCTATCATTAGATGAATCTGCCGACGAGACGCCGCAGCCGAAAGCATGAATTTTTTCCATGCGAGAAAAATCTACGGCGAGTTTTCCAGCGAGGGGCGCAAATTTTGCAGCTCTATCGGGATCATCTGGGAAAACAACTCCAAGATTTCCAAACCCTTTGATTAAAACATCTATATTCGGTTTGTCATTAATTGGAATTGTTTTGTCAAAAAGTGATAAGGGCACAAATACATTTTGTCCGTTAGCATTAACGTCAATGAGATGCATTGCATAATCCCAAACTGCACAAGCAAGTCTTTCCGGAGTGTAATTCATCCACGCCATATCCCTATATTCAGGAATTCTTCTTTTTGTTGCGGCCTGGCCACTATTAAAAAAATCTATAGCAAATGCCGCCGATGATTTCATTAAAGATTCTCGATGCAGTCTAAAATCAACATTTTTAGTAAGGTCAAGTCTTGATGCGATTGCCTCCAATCTTAGTTGGATAGCTATCAATTCGCTGTTAACCAATTTAAGAATTCTATTCTCACCACTTGCAAATTCAGTTCTACTAAAAGTGTCGTCAACCTCTTGTTGAAGCTGGTTCCATTTTTCAGACAAGTCTTTATATATCACCAAGAACTCTTGTGGGCTTATAGAACTCTGTTTTAGGTTTATCTCCAGTTCTTGCAAAATCTTCTTTGCCTGATCAAGTTCTTCTGCCGTAGCTAACCCGCCTTCTTCTAGTTCTAATGCCAAACGATTAACTTCTCCCACCTGCCTTGCAACAGCCATTCTCAAGTCGACACTTTCTAATAATTTCTGAACCTCATCCAATCTCTTCTGAGCAATTAAGATTTCGCTATCTGTCACTGAGGCTCCGTTACTTTTGGCTTCAGCTAATCTTGATAATTCTCGCGTCGCGGCGCTAACAGCTTGTTTTGCTGAATTTATTTCTTCTATTCTCAACCCCTTTTCAATGTTATTAATTGTCGAGAGCAACGATTCTGGAGATGATGGATTTAATTGTTCATAAAGATCTGCCGCATGCTGTTTCCAGAAAGATGCCACTACATCCTCTGCTTCCTCAATTTTTGCCTCTATTTCAACAAGATATTTTTCTTCAATAAAGGCTGCTCTATCCTGACCCTGGCCATCGGAGCCTCGCATCTGCTCTATCTTACCAATAAGACTACTTCGTGCAGCCTGCAATTCTTCTAAAAAGTTAATAATTGCGTTAATTGAATCCTTTGGACTAAGCCCTACAACATCTGGAGTTTTGCGACTGATTATTTCCATTCCCGCAGACTCGCCGATATCATTCGCTGCTGATATTTTCCACACCTCTGTTTCGAGCAGTTCAAATTGTGAAATAACATCACTAGCAGCGTTAATCACACTATTTAGCTTGGATATCTCAGCTGCTTTATCTCTTGCCGAATCAACACTAGACGGAGAAACAGAATCAATTAACGTTATTTCACTTTCAATTTCTTCCCTGAGCTCTCTTAGCTTGGAAACCGAATCTCGTAATTCGGTGTCTACAGGAAATTGCTCTTGAATCTCGGCTTCTATTTTTTTCCTCTCGTCTTGAGCCAAGCTTCCGGAAATAGTACTTAGTAACGAATTATAGTGACTAATTCTTTGTAAAATGAATGCCTGAGGACCTTTGATGTCGAAAATTCTTCTATTTGGTGGCGCATCTTGATCAGCTCTATTATTATCAGCGACTTGCAAAACAGATGGAGTCGGAGCTACAACAACTTCTGACACCATCGAGTTCAATGACGGACTTGTCAATATTCTTTCTACCATATCTGAGAATTCTGTATAATCAGTGGTGGAAAGCTTACCGTGGGTTAATTTGATAATTCTATTGATTTTTAGTTGAACTTTTTTTCTGGTGTCATACCCGGCGGCGCCGGCTGTTACCTTAAGCAATATTGTTCCAAGCTCAGCTCTAAAATCCACAACAGCCTCATGATCCTTCTTTGGATCTTGAATTGCTGTGTCATTTTGACTATTAGCTACTTCTTCTGGACTAACCATATCTCCAAATTATACCTCACTCACCAGACAAGTTCATGTTTGCTTCCTTCTACTCATAAAGTATTCAAAATAGATCAAAAACACAATTAATCAGCGCGTCCGCATGTAGACGTCAAAAAAATGTTGTGATACCTTTATCTCATAATGCCTGAAGTAGATTTACAGAATAATCCCGCCAACACAAAACTCGACGATTGGCAAGTTACTAACCCTGACAAGGGTCCTGCTGGCTTAACTCAAGATAACCCGCTCCAACAACCATGGGTTCTTGGCCCAGATCAAGATAGTTCCACCGCAAACCCCGACGAGTTAGCTTTAAAAATAGATCAAGAAATGACTGCGCAGGACATTGGAGTTGGGGTCGTAAGAATTGCAGAATTAATAAAAACAGGTAACTTGATAACTGGAGAGCAACTGAGACTAATTCGAGACTTGGTTGAAAAAAAACGCGAAGAGCTTGCCACCATGAGCGAGATGGATGCGGGGTTGAGTGATTCCCTGCTTGCGATGGAAAACGAGTGGCTGAAAAGACAAGAAGCGGTCAAAAATATTGCTATTTCTCTTGACTCTGAAAATGAAAAATTGGTCATGCCCGATAACCCAACAATATTAGATGTCAAAAATGAGGGAGACGTTGTCACAACCACGGTTGCTGCAGAAGACGGTTCAAAGACGGAGATAAAGTTAAAAGAACAAAACATCTGGTCACTTTTAGTAACAATGTCAATTTCTGACGCAATTTTAGGAACAAACCAAATTCATGCGTTTACTCAAGAATGGATTTATAACAACGCCTTGGCGCCCTTTCTCAAAAAGTTGGGAATTGATCCTAATCTCTTAAAAGAACAGTTTGCTAGCCGTAATTACGAAGCTTTTAACGGTTTTATGAGTACAGCAAACTCTAGACAAATGGAAAAAATATTTGCTGATTCCTTGATGCGCAGAACAACTTCCAAAATCTTAGAGCAAATGGACCCCTTACATTTACAAAAAATGTTTGATCCGACCGGAACTAAATCTTTTGGCAAGGTAGGAGGTTTATTTAGCGGGACTTATGATCATCTGCAACTTTCACAAGACTTAGTCGACGAGCTATACAACAATCTTTCTGAATCAGAAAGACGAAGACTTAGAATTCCAACTAAGGCTGTTTAAGCTGTATAATTCCATCTACTCACAAATGACTCAAACTGACTCAAAAAATTCCAATTGGATCTCTGCCACCGTTCTAAGCGGCGATAAGACCGGCAGAACCATAAATTCTCCGACTATAAATCTAAATCCCAAACTCATGCCCCCTCCAGAACAAGAAATGCCTGGAGTTTACGGCTGTTTGGTGAAAGTTGACAAAAATATTTATAAAGGCGCTCTCTACTTCGGCCCGCGCCTGGTGAAAAACGAAACGGAGAATGTTTTAGAGATTTTTATTTTGGACTTTAGTGAAAATATTTATGACCAAACTGTTCTATTTAGAGTCGGGTTATTTATCAGATCGCCAAAGAATTTTGACAGTCTGGAGAAAATGAGGGACACTATTGCTGCCGACGTGGCGCGAATAGAGAAAGAAATTAGGCTTCCATGACAACTAAAAAACCATTTCCCAAGCTCCCCGCCGGAGCTATTCTAATTATTATCGCGGCTTCACTCTGGGCGATCGATGGCGTTCTTCGCCGCAGTGTTTATTCACTGTCTCCCCTCACTATCGTTTTTTATGAGCATCTAATTGGGGCTATTATTTTGCTTCCCCTGTTTTTAAAACAACTAAAAACAGAATCGATCTCCAAACAATCCTGGCTAAACGCAGGATTTGTAGCTCTAGTTAGCGGCCTTCTTGGCACCATGTGGTTCACAACCGCCCTTCTTAAGACCCAATTCATCTCGTTTAGCGTCGTTTATCTTCTTCAAAAACTTCAGCCACTCTTTGCAGCTGGCAGTGCGGCTATTATTCTTAAGGAGCGGTTAACGCCAAAATATCTAGCCTGGGCTTCCTTGGCGCTTGTCGCAGCTTACTTTGTGACTTTTCCTGGAGGAATCGTGCGCTTTGACACTGGATCTGGCACGACCATTACCGCTCTTTATGCCTTGGGTGCTGCTGCTGCCTGGGGAGTGAGTACGACCGTTTCTAAACGTTTGGTGAGTACGCAGTCGACGGTGGTAAGTACTGGATTACGCTTTATCCTAACCAGTATTTTTGGCCTGATGGCAGTTGTTCTCATTGGACAAATGAATACTCTCTCGAGTATTTCATTACCACAGATCGGCACCCTTGGCATCATTGCGCTTTCGACTGGTATGGTAGCGATTATGTTTTATTATCGTGGCCTTAAAACAACTCAGGCTAAAGTTTCGACTATTTTAGAGCTTACTTTCCCGGTTCTCGCCATCGCCATCGATGCCGTGGTTTATAAATCGATGCTTCAGCCCACACAACTTCTGGCGGGAATGGTTCTTCTCTACGCCATGTATCAGGTAGGGAGTCTGAAGACGAGCAATAAGAAGTTAGAGTAAGAAGCTCCAATAATTTGATTTATCTATTTTTTCAACACTACTGTTTGGATAAGTTTCTAAAAATTCTTTGGGTACCTTCATAGTTCGCTTTGGACTCCACTTGAACTCAAAACCACTCAAAATGCCATCTCGTTCTTCAATATAATCAATTTCTTTCTGATCATATGTGCGCCAAAAATATTTGTTACTAAAAATTGCTAGGTGATTGTTTCTTTTAATCCTTTCAACAACGCAGAAATTTTCCCACAGTGCGCCCACATCGTTTCTTAGGGCGATTGGTGCGTGCGCCTGCAACAGGGCGTTTCTAATTCCGACATCATAAAAATAAATCTTTTGGGTTTTCCCAACTTCCTTTCTAAGATTTCTACTAAAACCACGTAGGGTAAAGATAACAAAAGATTTTTCCAAAATATCGATATAAGAAGCCACTGTTCTCCTATCAATTCCCAAGATACCACCCAGCTCTTGAAATGACACTTCGTTACCTATCTGCAAAGCTAGAAGGCGCAACAAGTCTTTAACCATTTTTGACTGTTTTGAACCGAGGTAAGCGAGAACGTCCTGATACAAATAACTAGAAACAAGCTCCTGAAGTTCAAACTGAGCATTTTTCTCTGACAAATCGATGATGCTGGGATAAAGACCAAACCTAAGTAAGTTTTCAAGCCTCGGCTCAATTAAGTTAAAGCCATCTTCTCCCGCCAATTCCCTCAGCGATATTGGGTATAATCGCAAAGGATACACTCTCCCAGTCAATGGCTCTCCAGTGCGATTGGCCAAATCAAATGAAGACGACCCCGTGGCAATAATTTGCATTTCTGGATAGGTGTCAACTAAAATCTTGAGAACTTTGCCAATTTCTGGAACATTCTGGGCCTCATCTAAAACAACTAGATCTCTTTCTCCTAAAAATGACTTGAGCATTGTCGCTTCTTGTACAGCTAAACTTTCCTGAACAGATTGTAGGTCGCAGTTAAGATATAAAGTACGCTTTTCAGGGTGATTTGCCAATACTTTCTTAACCAAAGTAGTCTTACCAACCCTTCGAGGTCCATAGATGATAACAACTCGTCCCCGGAAGAGATACGGCTCAATGCGCTTTTCTAGAATTCTATCAAACATCTTTGACCTTTTATTTTCTGAAATTGTATCACTTTTATTAAATTGAGACAACTCAATGTCGCAATTTAGTCAAATTGAGACATTTGTCACACTAATCCCTTTAGAGTTAGTAACTTTGCAATACCTTCAAGTTGGCGATATCATCAGTTTTGGTTGGCGATAGGTTGGTGATAAGTTGGCGATTGGGCTCCAAATGTGGCGATTATATGGCTATTAGCTCTTAAAAAGTCAAAATAAACACGCCTGGCTTCGCATGCCCGATTAACAGTATAATTGGTCAGTATGGCTGATTTACGGCAAAGCAATCCTAGAGAACCAAAAAAAGTTGATATTCAAGAAGGGCAAGAACTTGAATTTGTTGTAGGCGAGCCGCCACAAACAGCACCTCCTCCTGCTCCAACCTTTTTAGCTTCCGACCACATAGATCTTAAAGATATAAAACAGCTTGGCGTTTTTACCCACGAAGAGATGGGTCTTGTCGTCCAGACATACAAGAATCTAAGAAAGCTTCTGCGCTACAACAGAGGATACGAGATAATTGATAACCAAAATATTATCCTGCGCCTCAGGGGCAGCTCGGGCAACACTCAGCTCACCACTTTTTCTCCATCCAACATTAATGAATACGCGAATCTCGATCATTCTAAGTTGAGTAAATATCTTACGGCTGCCGACATGATTCGGATATTTGTAGATATCCTCACATTTTTTGCAAATGATAAAAATGATTATCCATCAGCAACAATGGACAAAAATGATGATCTACTAAAAAGAGCGGGAGGTTGGGCTGGAGGGAAAATATCAATAGTTTCTACCATAACAGCTTTTAATAACGCTACAGAAGATATAAGAAACCTACTTAAAAACTTAGATCAAGCCGCCGATCAGTACGAAAAATATGCAGCCGCAGAACAAGAAAAACCAGGTGATGGCAAAATTTCTGGAGGAAAATCACCTGGAGACAAACTCGACACTCTCGTTGAAGAAGCAAAGGCAAGTGGTTTTGGACAAGGTCGCCTTGATTCTGATGCTGGCGATGGGGAAGGAGATAATCATGCTGATGCCGAGGCAATTAGAGAGCAATTCACCACAGACCTCAGAGCTCATACCACAGACCTACAACTAATAAATCAACTTGTCGTCGAACGACTAATTACAGACATTCTTCAGGGCACCAATCTTGAAAGAGAAATGCAGAACCTCCTGCCCGAGATCAGAGAGTCGATAAACAGTGATTTTATAACCTGGCTTCAGCAGTATGAACACAGAGATAGATTCTTCGGCACAGCATCCCAGCAAGACTTAAACAGAGTTGTCGAGGATTTTCTTAGAAGCAATATTGCTCACAAAGGATCTCTTCTCAGAATTGAATCATTTCTTGAGCAGGCGGTTGAGAAAGCCATTGGGGATGGCGATATCGCAGAAGCAAATACCATCGTTGAAAGGATTAAAAAACTTTCAGAAGAAACTGGTTTATCAGATATTTTCCCTAAAGATGAAATCAAAGAACTTGCACAAAAAGTATCAATTGCATCGCTTCCCAAAGCCGAACCAGCTGTCGCAACAACAGAAACGCAAAAAGCAGAAGCTCTTAAAATCGAGAAGCTAGGTGAAATAAAAGACAAAGCCACAGAGCTTTTAGTCGCCAAACTATCCCTTCACCTAGATCCCGCTGAAGCATTTCATCTTAGAGGACAAATCGAGGCAGAGGCCAGAAAGTTGGTTGATGGTCTCGATGAAAATAAACTTAATTTTCTGACACAAGATCCGAAATATGCGGAGCAGCTCATCGGTGGAATTACAAGCGTTGGAGGAGTTGCCCTTGTAAATCCAAGCTTGACGCAAGAACAACTCCTAGCAAGCCAAGTCAAAAAGATACTTGGAACCGACTCAATAATTCAAAATAAAAATATTGAAGAAACACTCAAAACGATAGGCTTAACCATTGGTGGAGACGTCTCTGTAGCAGAACAACGAAACAAACTCACCGATTTTATCAGCTCGCTCTCTGATGGAAATCTGGAATTGATGTTTGGTATTAGTCTAAAGGGACTTTCCGCGGAAAAGAAAGGCGAGCTGAGGGCTCTTCTGGGAGAGCACCTTGTTTCTTATCAAGCATCCCTAGCTCTTGCGGACGAGACCGGAATTACCAAAACTGGACTAGCTGGCCAGGACGCCTCGCCAGAGCATGTTGTGGGGCTAGCAAGCATGGCCGGAGCGTGGGGATCAGCACCAAATGTTGTTGGAGCTTTTCAAACAAACGGATCTCAAGAATCTGGAAAAGAACTGATTGAGTCAGTCAGACAAGCAAATAGCGCTATGGCTGCTTTGAGAGAAAGAATAGCGGCAGCCATGCTTCTTCATGCACAGCAACTTAATGAACTCAATGAAGTGCAAGCCCAGCAAATTCGAGCATTGGTCGCAAATCAAGGCTCTCCAATGGGGCCATTGGCTGTTTCTTACCTAATTAGACAAACAGAGGCTGGAATAAAAGTTCCTGAGCAAATAACAGATGTCGATGCTGCAAATTATGAAATAAATGGCAGAACAATGCGCGATCAAGAAGTGCCGCTCTTCAGTTCAGGTGAGAGCGGTGGTCAAGCAAGAAGTGGTCTTGCCTCTCGGGCCATGTCCGCTGGCAAAGCCATAAAAGGAGCTGTGTCCCTAGCAAAGGCAGCTGCTTCTGGAGGAACTACACTTTTACTAGATCTTGCAAAAACTAAAACTGGCCGCAAGATCCTATTGGGAGCGGGAGCAATTGGAGGTGCGGGCGCTGCCTACGCGATCGGCAAAACCCTTTATGCATTGAGCACGCCCGCCGGAGCTATTGGCGGAGCACTGGGAGGTTTTGCAGGAACTGCTTTAATACCACTTTTTGGCCCTTTGAGTCCCATTTTGGGAACTGCTATCGGAGCAAACTTTGCCGCTGGAATAACTGGTGGTGGTGGCAGCAACTTTCTTGGTTTATCTAATCCAATTCCTCCCTGGGAATCCAGCTCTGGCGGTCTATCTTCCTCAGGAGCTAGTTCTGGTTCCTTCGCTCAAATGCGTGCTGCCGAACAAGCGGGGTCAACGGCAAGTAGTACTAGCGCGACTGGTAGTGTTCATGGCTCTAGCGTGACTCCGTCTAGCGCCACCCCCTCCAGCGCCTCTCAGGCTCTTTCCGCTTCGCAACCAATTCAAGTCAGCTACTCTGCTCCCGCCGCCACATCGGGCGGAGCGGCTGCCGCTGCCTCATCTGGCCCCCTGGCCGAACTCATTGCGGGCGGAACTGTTGCTATGGCCGCCGTTGCAGGACCAATCATTGCCATTGGCGCTGCCGTACTTCTCACCCTTCATATTTTATTCACCATTTATAGTGCTTTCTTGGTTTCAGTCCCAAGTGATGGGATTGGCCCAAAAACAATTTATGAACAGTCAAAATATGCTAGTGTTGAAAAAACTGCTTCAGAAAGTCAATTTGACAACAACACGGCGAGCATTAACCCCACCTATACTCTAAAGGTCACCCCCAAGCAAAACTACAAAATTAAAGTCACTAAAGTTGCGGACTCGATTGTGATTTTCTCTGGTAGTTCTGAGGGTGGAGTTAACATTAGCAATCCTCGGGCAATCTCTCAAACATCTCAAAATTTGATTGATGCAATGATTTCTGAGCCCAATCAAGATCTGGTGTCTGCACAGTACGAAGAAGTAATTAACGGCTCTAAACTTGAAGACAGCCTGATAATTAATAGCGCCATAGTTACTTTTGATGTTTTTGATGAATACGACAACCCCATCTCGAATGACCAGGTCTTGCAAGCGTCAAGTCCTATCAGAATTGGTGATCCCAAAATTGGTTGTTGGCCAACGACTGGATTTATTAGGCAACTACCATATGGTGAAGGGAAAAGCTCCCACGCCGAATATCACAGCGATGCATACGACATCGGAGGAAATCTTGGTACGCCGATCTATGCCCCATTCTCGGGAACTTTAACCGGCGCAACAGATCCTGCCTCAAACGGAGGCTATGGAAATTATGGACGCCTGGTGGCAGATGACAAACTAGGAACCCTTATCTTCGGCCACATGAAAGAATCGCCGAGTGGTACTCCGACTCACATAAACGCCGGCGACCCAATTGGTCTTATGGCCAGTACGGGAAACTCAACGGGGCCCCATCTTCACTATGAACTTAAACAGGGCTCAGACTTTTCTCTGGATCAGTTAATCGCCAAAACTGGCACCACTAAAATTGGTGACTTCGTATCAAGTTGTGGCAGTGGGGAATAATATGAAAATTTTAAGATTTTTGAAATCAAAAACCTGGTACCAACAACTCGCCATCGTTTCTTTCTTACTGCTCTCTGGCGCAGCCCTACTCAATGTCTTAACACCAAAGCCCAGCCCCGCCACGCCATTCATGCAAAACAGCGATGGCACCACCACTACCTACACCGACCTAACCTTTTCCAGCACTTCGCCCAAGCTACCCGAAGAACTGCCTCTTGGAAAAGTTGTCACCACCACCAACCTTGACGTTGAAATCATTAAACCCCTGGAAGAACTCTACAGGCTCGATCAAACAAGCGCTGACTCTGGAATCTGGCTCGGCCCACGCTTCTCGATGAGCCAAAACAGCAAAAATAAGCAGCTAACTTTATCTCTAAATGCGCCGTTGGAAACCAAAGCAACTGTTACCAAAGAAGGGGCCATTTCTCAAGCTGAAAGTTATCTAGCAGAACTCTATCCAACTCTCTCCCTTAAAGCACAAACAGAAAACGTTATGCTGCTAGATCGCGGCCCCGAACTACAAGAATCGAAAAGAACAGAAGCGCCCTTGGCCCGAATCTTTCTCTCGCCAAGCTTGGCCGACTACCCCATCGTTTTTGGCTACAACTTTTTTCCAGCATTTGAAGTCTATGTTGGCGCTGAAGGCATTGAAAAAATTACCATCACTCCGCCGATTGTCTCGGTCGAGCAGACAACCACTGTAAAAACAATCACGGCCGGAGCAGCCTTAGAAAATCTGAAACAAACCGGCGGCGGCATTCTCTCGGCTAGACATCCCGACCTAAATATTGTCGACAAAACCCTTCTACAAACAGGAGAATTCTCCTCGGTCACTGTCGAATATCGCGTTGGCGCTCAGTCAGCTGCCATTCCGATGTATAGATTTAAGGGAGAATTTACTACTTCTGCAGGGGAAAAAATTAGTGGCGAGGTTTTGACTCCCGCGGTTGAACTTGGCTTCTGACAAAGTTCTCTCTACAATAGAGTAGCCTGCCATGCGAGAACATCCAATACCACAAGATATCACCGGCTACCGCTTCCACATTGTAGGAAGTATGACGCTAAAGCAGTTTGGCGAGCTGGCGCTCGGGGCAATCCTAGCATTTTTTATCTACTCAACCAATCTTTTTGCCATTATTAAGTGGCCTCTTATGGTTTTGGCTTTCGGAGGCGGAGCTCTGGCTGCCTTCGTACCCATTCAAGAAAGGCCAATCGATCATTGGTTAGTCACTTTTTACAAAGTTTTATACAAACCAACTAAGTTTTTTTGGCGCCGAGTACCAAAAATTCCCGATCCATTCCTATTTAAACAAGGAAAAAACGTTCAGCCGCAGGAAGCAGAGGTCGATCTCTCCCCCATTCGTCGCGAGAGAATCAAGGAATATCTCGTCTCTACCCAATATAGCGAGGGAATAAGTGATCGAACTCCAGCTGAAGAGTCGCAGCTAAACAATATTTCGGCCCTCTTTGCCTCTAGCAAGACAAGACCTCTTGAAACTCCACACATAAACGTGGTGCAAAAACCCAATCTATCGACCAGAGTTCGCGGAATTCGACAGGATCCATCCTTGAGACAAGTTTTTACAGTCTTCTCAAATAGCGGAGCGGCGGTACCGCAACAAGAGTCTCTTGATATAAAATCTCTAAAACACAGCAACACCTATTCCCAGAAGAAAAGTCATCTCACCACCGAGCAAGTCGCTCAAAATATTGAAATTCCTGAAACAGAAGCTATTGTCGTGCACAAGGATGATGAAGACGACGACGCAGCTGTTGTTGGACAACAAAGTTTAGGAGAACACGTCTTTATTTCCGACCAAAATCAGTATGTTGCCCAATCTTCGACCACTTCTGCCGCCACCCTAAACCCCGACCTACCTTTTCCAGAAAAACCAACCACACCAAATAAACTCGTGGGCATGGTGTTATCGAAAGACAACGAGTTAATTCCCGATGCCATTGTTGAGATTAGAACGCCTGAGGGAAAAATCGAAAGAGCCGTTAAAACCAACGCCCTTGGTCAATTTTTTGTCACCACCCCCATGAAAGACGGCAGCTATGTTATTCAGGCCGAGAAGGATGGTCAAGAGTTTCCTAGTCAGACAATTACTCTCGGAGGCTCACTCGTTGATCCAATCGAAATAAGGAACACCACCTAACTTCTTGCCTCTAGAGGCTAAACAAGATACGATGATTCTGTAAGTATGGCTGCCCAACCCTCTCAACCAACCACTCAAGTTTTTCTCGATATACACGATATAACGAACGATCTTTTGATTATGAAGGACGGCACAACGTCGCTGATTATTTCTGTCGACGCCATGAATTTTGGTCTCCTCGCCGAGCAAGAACAAGATGCCATCATGTATGCCTATGCTGGTCTTTTAAATTCACTCAATTATCCAATTCAAATTGTCATTAATTCGCAGACAAAAGATGTGACGGCTTATTTGCGTCTTCTTGAGGAAAAAGAAGCCGAAACTCTTTCTCCCGTGATGCAAGGGCGCATTCATGAGTATCGAACATTTGTCGCCAACCTCATTCATGAACGTAATGTGTTAGACAAGAAATTTTATGTCGTGATACCCGCCTCAGCCCTGGAGCTAGGATTGGTGTCAGCCGCCAGCGTCATGCCCGGAGCCAAGCCAGCGGCGGTTGAAAACATTGAAAGATCAGTAATTATTGAAAAAGCTACCAACATGCTTCATCCCAAAAGGGATCACATTATTGGACAGTTTGCGCGAATTGGGTTATTCTCAAGGCAGCTTACAACCCAAGAAATCATTCAGCTCTTCTATGTTAAATACAACCCAGAAGCAGCTGAGGGTCAGCACATAGCAGAAAGTAATAGTTACAGCACGCCATTAGTGCGCGCACAAATGCAGGGAGATACCATGGATACCACCCAACAACCTATGCCAGTAGCACCAGCTGCTCCAGACCCAGTTGTCAGCGATCAAGTTGCTCAACCAGTGCCTCAACCAACTCAGCCTCCGGTTGAATCACCCACCGAGGCCCCCGTTGAAATTCCCGAGATTGAACCAGCGCCAGCTCAACCAGCAGTCGATGCCCCAATTGTTCCAGTTCCACCAACCCCAGACGTTCCAACAGTACCTGTCGCAGAAGACATCGATGGCATGCAAGCAGATTTGAACAACACTCTTCAAGAACTTGGACAAACTCCTGCTCAACCAGTGGTTGCAGCTTCTATCGAGACACCAGTCGCAGCGGCTCCAGCACCCACAATGCCACCGTTGCCTGAAATCTAGTGCTTGCGTACAATGGGGGTAATGCCCAGTCTTAGTTCTCTCTTACCATTTGGCAAAAAGAAGCCAGTCAAAGCTCTTAAAGAGTCTCAGTCTTCTGCCGAGCAAAGGACACTTGAAAAAATTCAAGAGTTCTCTCGTGGTCTAGTGACGATACAAGACATCATTGCTCCAGAAGCTATTGAGATCGACTTTGGCTATCAAAAAATAAACTCCACCTATACCAGAACCATGTTTGTGGCTGGCTATCCGAGAACCGTTCCAGCCAACTGGTTGTCGCCCCTCATTAACTACCCACATCAGATGCAGATCGCCATGTTCATCTTTCCTGTGGACTCTGGGGAAGTTCTCGATAATCTCAAGCGCAAAATCACCGAGATGGAGGCAGAAATTCAATCCGACCTTCGATCTGGGAAAATAAGCAACATCAACACCGAAGTTAAACTCGAAGACGCCCGCTTTATTCGGGAAGAACTGGCTAAAGGATCAGAGCGCTTTTATCAGTTCGGCCTTTATGTGACTGTTTCTGGCAAAACCCTTGAAGAGCTCGACAAAGTCACCAAAAATATTCAATCTACTCTCGGCTCTCTCCTTATTGTCTCAAAGCGCACCACTCTCCAGATGGACGAGGGTTTTAAAACCACCCTCCCTATGGGCGTCGACAAGTTGCTTGTGACTAGAAACATGGATACTACCTCTTTAGCGACCACCTTTCCCTTTACTTCCTCCGAGCTCACCATGGAAACTGGCATTATGTATGGAATCAACGAGCACAATGATTCCTTAGTTATTTTTGACCGCTTTAAAATGGAAAATGCCAACATGATGGTTTTGGCCAAGTCCGGAGCTGGTAAGTCATATACCGTCAAGCTAGAAATTCTGCGACAACTAATGTTTGGAGCCGAAGTTATTGTTCTTGATCCAGAGCACGAGTACGAAGATCTCACCACCGCCGTTGGTGGAGAGTATATAAACTTCACTTTTGGCTCAGAGGCAAAAATCAATCCTTTTGATCTTTCGAATGTTTACGAAGAGGGCGAGAATGAACTAGGTCAAAAAATTATTTCCCTACATGGTCTTCTTAAAGTCATGCTTGGAGAAATGAGCGCTCAACAAGACGCGCTTCTAGACAGAGCTCTGGTCGCCGCCTACAAGGCGAAGGGCATTACTCCTGACCCAGCCACCCAAACCCTAGAGCCACCCCTGATGGAAGATGTTTACAAAGCCTTGATTGGTATGGAAAATCAGGACGCCGATGACGTAGCTGCCCGCCTGGAAAAATTTATTACTGGTTCATTCCGAGGTATTTTTGATCAAGCTTCCAATATTGATATTACCAACCAACTCACAGTTTTTTCCGTCAAAGAGATGGAAGAGGAAATGAGACCAATCGCTATGTATATTATTCTTGATTTCATCTGGACGAGAGTGAAAAAAACTCTTAAACGACGTATTCTCGTTATCGACGAAGCTTGGTACTTCATGAAGAGCAAAGACTCTGCTTCATTTATTCACTCGATGGTGAAAAGAGCACGAAAGTATTATCTTGGCATTACTACCATCACTCAAGACGTGGAAGATTTTATTTCTAGCGATTACGGTAAAGCCATTATCTCCAATGCTTCTATTCAGTTTTTGATGAAACAATCCACGGCCTCGATTCCGATTCTAGCCCAAACTTTTTACCTATCTCAAGGAGAGAGACAACTACTTGTTACCGCTGACGTCGGAGAGGGCATCTTCTTTGCCGGACAAAATCACGTGGCCCTAAGAGTGGTGGCTAGCGACGAAGAACACAATCTCATTACTACCGACCCAGAAGAATTACTTCAAAAACAGCAGATCCTAGCCAATCGACAAGCGGCCTCCTCTCAAGGAGAAGTTGCTAATCCAGGCCTAAACTCCTACGAACCCCCAGAACCTGAATAATATTTTGCTGCTTGCGCCCTGTGGATAACGGTGTGTATAACTATGCCACTGCTGCCCCAGTCGCGTTTCAGAATTGGAATACTTGCATGGTCACACAACAACCTACGAGCGATGAAGTTCGTGCCACCTGGCATGAATGCTGCGCAAAATTGCGCGGCCAGCTCAGCAGCGCTGTCTACAATACCTGGATTGTTGCCAATCCTCTCACCAATCTTGAACATTCGAGTGACACAGCGCTTCTAGCCACGATAATGAGTCCAACTGCTTTTCACTCGACCAATGTCAAAAAGAATTTTGATGAAACCCTCAGGCAGACCCTGTCAGAAATCACCAGAAAACAGGTTGAGATCATGTATGTAATTGGAACTCAATCGATTCAGAATGGGGAAATACCAAAATACAACGGAATCATCCATGACATAATTCCAAAAAACAGCATCTCTAAATCCCCTCGGGTCGAAGATTTATTTTCTCCAAAGAATTTAGAATCGGCAGCTTTTGATCGTTCTCAGTTACACGCCAAAAAAGTTGGCCTCAGAACCGACTACACCTTTGAAACATTTGCAGTCTCCACTAGTAATGAAATGGCTCATGCAGCAGCTGTAGCGGTGTCAAATCAGCCCGGATCGTCATATAACCCTCTCTTCCTTTATGGTGGGGTTGGAGTCGGCAAAACTCACCTTATGCACGCGATTGGCAACAACATTATCGAACAAAATCCACAAATAGAGATGATTTACTCCACTGGCGAAGAGTTCACTAATCAAATTGTCCAAGCCATCCAAACAAAAAAAGTCTCGCACTTTAAAGATAAATATCGATCTACCCAGGTTCTCTTTATAGATGACATACAGTTTATTGCCGGGAAAACTGCGGTACAAGAAGAATTCTTTCACACTTTTAATGCCTTAACCAAAAACTTGAAACAGGTAGTTTTAACTTCAGACAGACCTCCTCACGAAATTAGACTCCTTGAAGATCGCTTGCGCTCTCGCTTCGAAGCCGGTCTCATGATCGATATTCAAGAACCATCTTTTGAGCTAAGAACAGCAATCTTGTTACTAAAAAGCAAGGCTCAGGGAATCCCAATCTCAATTGATCTAGCAAAAACCATTGCTGAATCAGTCGATTCTGCTAGAAAAATTGAGGGCATAATCACTAGTATCAGGTCTGAGGTTGAGTTAAAAAAACGCTCATTAACCCCTGAACTAATTGCGGAAATAATCTCCCATACTACTCAACAAGAAAAACGAATTTTAAATGCTTCTCCTACTGATATTATTAAACTAGTAGCCAATCATTTTCAGCTAACTCAAGCAGTTTTGAAAGGAAAAAGTCGCGTCAAACAATTAGTAACCGCGCGTCACATCGCCATGTTCCTCCTCAAGAATGAGTTATCTTTGCCTTTAACAGAAATTGGTCGCTGGTTTTCTGGTCGCGATCACACCAGCGTTTTACACGCAACTCGCAAGGTTGAAGCCCTCCTCTTGTCAGATGAACAACTACAAAGAGACGTTCTTTCGATTAGGCGCACTCTTCAGAGGCAGGGGAAAAACTAATTATATCCTGTGGACAGTATGTGAAAAGATGTGAGAAAGAATGATACTTGTTCACCCCCAAATTTTAATGTTGTCCACCCTTTTCAACTTCTATCCTCAGACAATCCACAGGTTTTTTCAGTGGTTATATACAGAGTTATTCACAGGATTCTACCAGAGTAAAAACGCTCTCTTATCACCGAGTCTAGCCCTACCTACTACTATTACAACTACTAATTAATAATAAAAAAGTTACACTAACCCCTATGAAGATCGTTGTTACTACTTCTGAGTTAAGACAAGCATTGAAAACTCTTCAAAAGGCTATTCCCAATAAGCCTTCTCTTCCAATTCTTCAGTCAATTAGATTTAAAGTCACTAAGACAAAAGTTACTCTCGCGGCTACAGATTTATATTTTGGAGTTATCGCTCCCCTGTCCGCAGAGGTCATTGTCGAAGGCGAAGCGGCAATTCCTGGAAAATTATTTAATACAGTTATCCAGTCTCTTCCTGACGAATCATTAACCTTAGAAGTTGATAAAGAACAATTAGTTGTCAGTTCAAGAGCGACTAAGTCAACAATTCAATGTATGGCTGTTGATGATTTTCCAGAGTTTCCAGAGGCAAGCGGCGAGGTTAGACCACTAAAAACTGAGACTTTAATGAAAATTAACGATCTGGTTCTACCAAGTATTTCTAAAGATGTGACGCGTCCAGTTTTAACAAGTGTTCTCCTAGAATTCTCCAAGACAGGTTATAGAGCCGTCGGCACAGATGGCTTTAGATTATCTCTACTTGAGGAAAATATAACTGGTGAAGTAGAATCAACACTTCTCTTTCCTGCTAAGGCTTTGAGCGAGGTTTCCAGATTAGCAGTTCTATTACAGGAAGATGAAGTATTTTTATCAATTGCACAGAAAGATAAGCAAGTTTGTGTCCAAATTGGGGCTACTTGGATTTTTAGCAGATTAATAGAAGGCGAATTTCCTCCATACTCACAAATAGTGCCGAGTAGCTCTTTGACAAACTTAACTTGTGATGGCACTCAGCTTTTTGATCAATTACAGAGAGCTTCTGTGTTTGCGAGAGAAAGTTCAAATATTGTCCAGTTTTCTTGTCTTATTTCTCAAGTATTAATCACCACTCCCACAACCTCATCAGGCCATTTCGAGGGAGTACTTGATGATATTCAGATTAAGGGAGAAGAAATAACTGTGAATTTTAACGCTCAGTATCTTTTAGATATCTTTAAACAATTTATTGATTCCTCAGTCAAATTTTCTTTTACAGAGCCGCTAAAACCAGTTCTATGTACCGCAACAAATTTGCCAAATTTTAAGTATGTAGTCATGCCATTTAGAGTTGCCACATAGCTTAAAAATTCTTCTGGTATAATATTCTCCTCATGACAAAACGAACCTGGAATCCAAAACGAAAAAAACGCGTGCGAAAGCATGGTTTTTTGAAAAGAATGAGAACGTTTGCTGGTCGAAAATTGCTGAAAAGACGTCGAAACAAGGGGCGAACAAGACTCTCTGTTTCTGCCTAGTATGTTGGCTCGACTAAACCAATTTAAGCTCAGAGCTGATCGAACCTTTTTCTCTACCGCTTCTCTGGTAAAATCGAGACAGTCTCGAATGTATTACCGATTAGATAAGACAGATCTAGTCAAAGGTATGGTAAGAGTAGTTTCTAAAAATATTCCCCTTTCCTCCCAAAGAAATTCTCTCCGCCGTAAGTACGAAGAAGTCTGGCAAAAACAAATAGATTTAGGGATATGGCCTGGTGGAGATTATGCACTTATCATCTCCAGAGGGAGCAATGATCAAGAGCAGATACTCGCCGATCTTGATACAATGCTGCAGCGCCTTAATGAAAACGAATAACTATGTTAAGAAGTTTATATATTTTTACGAGAACTTTGAGAATTTCAATTTTAACCAGTGTCTTTGGATATGTTTCACCCTGCATACACTCCCCCAGTTGTGGAGAACTCTTATTTGAGTCAGTTAAGTCAAGAAAAATCAGTAGTTTTTCAGGAGCACTAAAACAGTTTGCTCATTGTCGAATTTAGAAAGAATTTATGGCTTGGTTAACAGATATTTTTACTTTTGTGATGATTCAGCTTCACGGTTTAACCGGAAGCTTGGGTTTATCAATCATCGTTTTTACAGTTGTCTTAAGGGGAATTTTATATCCTTTAACAAAATCTTCTCAAGTGGCCATGAACAAGATGAGACTTTTACAACCAGAATTAGAAAAGTTAAAAACCAAACATAAAAAAGACCCCAAGGCCCTTCAGGCTGCTCAGTTGGCTCTTTATCAACAGCATAAAGTCAATCCCATTGCTGGTTGTATTCCTCAAATTGTCCAGCTGGTTATTTTAATTTTCCTCTATCGCTTTTTCATTGACTTTTTAAGTCACACCGACGCTCAATCAATCGTCATGAACACTAAATTCTTTTGGTTGGACGTGCGTTTTCCAGATACAACATACATTTTGCCAATTTTAGCTGGAGCCTCACAATTCTTGCTTTCATTAATGATGATGCCAAAAGAAGATTCTGTTCAAGTTAAAGCGAATAAACAGAAAAAAGAGCCACCAAAGTCCGGTATGGCCGACATGGGTCAAACCATGCAGAAGCAAATGCTGTTTATGATGCCGCTCTTGACGGTTTTTATTGCCTTAAAATTTCCATCAGGACTAGCTCTTTATTGGGTAATTACTACCCTCTTTAGTCTGGTACAACAGTATAGAATTGGTGGAATCGGTGGAGCTGAAAAGTATATTAATAAAGCCAAAGCATATTTTGGAGGAAAAACCACATGACAATAGATTCATTTTTAATACAACTCTGTGAACACTGTGGAATGGCGTCTGACGCGATTACAGCTGAGGTTACCGATACCGAGGACGGCAAAAAAATTCAACTTACAGTTCCTGAGGAAGATTCTGGTCTGTTTATTGGTTTCCATGGAGAAACCCTCGAATCACTTCAGCGCATAATTAGACTTATTTTCCAAGAAACCCCAGAAGAGCGTCTGTTGGTTAACGTTAACAATTATCGTGAACAACGTCAGGAAAAACTTGAGGACTTAGTAAAAGAGGCCGCCGAGCGAGTTGCTTCTAGTGGTAACCCCCATACTTTTCAGTCATATCTTCCTGCTTATGAGCGCTACATTGTTCACGCTAGCTTAGCTGAACTGCCAGATGCAGACAAACTTGAAAGCACTTCTGACGGCATGGGCCGCGATCGGAGATTAACTATTAAATTAAAAACAGCATGATAATAACGCTTTTTTCTGATGGAGGCGCGCGCGGCAATCCAGGGCCAGCGGGCATTGGTTTTGTCGCTTTAGTTGAAGACCAACTCGTCTATGAGCATGGAGAAAAAATCGGAGAAACAACCAACAACGTCGCGGAGTACACGGCGGTTATTAGGGGTCTGAATTGGTTGCAAACATACTTAACCGAGCACAAAGAAATTACCAGTATTGAGTGGAAACTTGATTCAAAGCTAGTTGTTGAGCAGCTGGGTAAGCGCTGGAAAATTAAAGAACCCCATCTTAGAGAATTAGCCCTTGAGTGCTGGAAGCATCTTTCTTTGTTCTCAATTCCTTGCTTATTTAGACACGTACCTCGAGAGCAAAATTCTGCAGCAGATGCTTTGGTTAACTCAGCTCTTGATTCCTAGCGCACCTATACTTACGTCGACTGGTTTTCTACAATACGAAAGATGCCCGCTGCCCTAACGACAACTACTGTTGCTGAAGTTCCCCACTTGGTTTTTATTGGCGACAATGAACTTCAAAGGGCTTTAATTGCCTCATTTAGTCGAGAAGAAGTCACCCACTCTGTTTTCGCACTGTCAGACGCCCTGTCTTTAGGAATAGACCAAGATCTTCAAAGTGCCTACAAAATTGTTTTTTATGTGGATTGGAAGGCCAAGAGCTATCAGCTGAAAGAATTGGCGCACTTATTGGCATTTTATAATCAGGCGGTTCTCTTAATCGAGGTTAATTCCACCAAAAAAAATCCAGTTCAAGATCTAGTTTCCCTTTTTCCCAATGCTCAATTTTTATTTATTAGAGATTTGGTTTCGAGCAGCTCTTCTCCACTTCGTCAATTTTCAAAATTAATTCCCACAGGAATCGTTCCACAGGTAGAGTGTAAAATTGCTCCCTTATCTCTTTCAGATCTAGTAACACCACTTCGCTCTGTTCTTTTTAGATCTTCAAAAGCGGGGGTAATTTTTGTCGGCACAGAAATAGCCGCCGCAGAGGCGGCATCTCTTATTGCTGCAACTTATAATCAGTATCATCAGACCAATTTAGTTCTTCAACTCCACTCATTCTCTCCTCTCGAGCTTTTGCCAATGAGCGTTAGCGAACAAAAAATTCACAGCAATCCCACAGAAATCATAACTGCCTTTGTTCGAAGCTTGCCCTCTTTGAGCAACTGGCCCGTTGCAACTTTGCCCGCTCCAGTAGAGGAAAAAGTCGCTATTAGTAAGCCAAAAAAAATGCCAGCAAGAGAAACAGAAAAACTTGTTTTAGAGCCCTTAAGGCCTGCGCCAAAAGAGTCGGTTTTTTCAGAGATTACTTCTTTGTTTGCCAACTCTCATCAGCAAGAAAAACAACAAAAAACCTCCGTGGTAACTAAGGTTTCTGCGGTAATAAGCAAGAAAAAGCGTAAGAACACAGCTCTCTTTTTTGCAGGATTAATCTCCACAGGCATAGCCTTGGGAGTTTTATGCTTGGTGGGAGTTTTTGTTGTTTCTGTTCGTCTCACCGAGCGGGCGGCTAGAAGTCTTGTCCTTCACGTAGTTGAATCTGAAGAACTAGCACAAGAAGAGTCGTCTGTTGGTTGGTTTGATTTTTTGACTTTGCAAGCAAATAGCTATGGATCTTTCATTGATATACCAATGATTACCAACGCGGAACATACTCTATCAATTATTCAATCGTTGCTCAATTACTCACAAGTGATGCCGCGGGCTCGTGAAAGCCAAAGAATGCTGTTCCAGCATGTGGTCGGACAAGTAGACAGCGATGTTGGAGTATTAGCCCAAAATGTCACGACTCAGGCTCAGAGAGCCTATGAGTTGTTGTCGACGCTGGACTCAGAGTTGACCACAGCTAGTTTTATGAATGAAGACGACGAATCTATTGTTTCAAAACTTCAAGCGAGATTGGTTTCAGAGCGAACAGCTTTAGTACTGCAACAACAACTACTACCTCTTCTCCCAGAAATGACTGGAGTTAGTTCTAAACAAACATATGCTCTTCTTTTTCAAAACAGTCAGGAGCTAAGACCAACTGGTGGCTTTATTCAAGCTGTGGTTTTTGTAACCTTTGCTCAGGGAACAATCATTGATTACTCGGTGATGAGTAGTTATGAGCTCGACGCCGCTCTCTCTGGAGCCGTGGCCCCGCCACTTGATATCACTCGACTTTTAGGCGAGGAACAGTGGTATGTCCACGACAGCAACTGGGATCCTGATTTCCCAACGACTGCAAAAACCATCAGCTGGTTTGTTGATCAAACACGCAACACGCAGCTGGCTGGGGTTGTGGCCATTGATACCCAGGCATTGGCAAATATTATCGAGGTTGTTGGCCCAGTTGATTTGCCCGAGTACAATGAGGTTGTCACCCACAAAAATTTGTCAGAGCGACTAGAGTTCCACTCGGAAGCAGTCTTAGTTCCAGATAGTGGGACAACTGATTACTCTAGAGTTTTACTCGAGAGAAGCATGAGTAAAATCATTGGTATATCACTAGATAAATATCCTGACTTTCTTACTGCCCTTCGCCAGGCTGCTGACCATCAACACCTTTTCTTAAGTGTTTTTAGTGAGGAAATTCAACCATCAATTCAAAATGTTGGTTGGACTGGAGCGATGTTGCAGCCAGCCTGCCCGACCCAGTTGGTTAGTGAGTCGTGCACCGTCGAGCCATTTTTCCAAGTGGAGGCGAACGTCGGGGTGAATAAAGCCAATTATTATATCGAGAGAGATTTATCTCACGCCATCGAAATTACCACCAATAGTGCCGAACACCTTCACAGAACCACTTACCTAAACACGGCTCAGTCAGGATCTTGGCCTAAGGGTCCTTACAAGGCATACGTGCGTTATTATCTTGATAAAAATTCACAGTACAAGGCGGCGAAAATCGATGGTCGGCCGATTTCTATTCAGAATCTGACTCTTAGTACAGAACACAATCGTACCGTTGCGGGCATAAGCATCGAGGTTCCAGTTGGTCAAACGGTGACAACGGAGCTGGTCTACTCTACTCCCCTGGTCACCGCCCAGACATATTCCTACGCTTTCTTTAATCAAAAACAAGCTGGCACCGGCGACGATCCAATTACTGTGACGATGACCTATCCCCAGGGAGATCAACCAGAAAAGATTGCTCCTCAGGCCGAAACTGGCGACTTTACCCTCACCTTTATGGGTAAATTAGATAAGCATGGTTTTTATGGGGCTCAATTTTCGAGATAAAATTTAGCAAAATTTCTCTGGATCCTACAGTTCTTGTAAGAAAGTGGTGCTATAATGCCAGGAGACATCCGTATCAATTTGTAACTATATATAACTCATGACAAAACAATCCAACTCATTTTTATTTCACGTTTCCCCCAGAGGTACCAGGGGTGGCAAGAATAAGGACATAAGGAAAAACGGCTATATACCAGGAAATATCTTTGGTTTATCTCTCGATTCCACCATGGTTGCCTGTCCGCTCAGAATGGTACAAAAGCATCGTTCCGACCTCGAAAGCGGTTTGTTCTATGTCCAAATAGACTCGGGAGAGAAAATCCCTGTTGTTCTTGAGGAAATTCAAGAACATCCAGTCACCCACACGCCTCTCCACATTGTTTTTAAGAGAGTTAATCTCTTAGAAAAGATTGAAATGGATGTTCCTCTCGAGATGATCGGGGAGTGTCTTGTTCCAGATTCGAATGTCTTGCTTGTTCGTGATGAGTTGCCAATCGAAGCATTGCCATCTGACATTCCAGAGAAATTTGAGATCGATATATCGAAACTTACTGTAGTCGGTCAATCACTGACTGTGGCTGATATCAGTTACAACAAGTCGCTCGTTACCTTCCAACTCAGTGAAGAAGAGCTTCAAGCTCCACTAGTTTTGCTTCAAGAGTTGAGAGCTGAGGAAGTTGAAGAGGCTCTGGTCGAGGTTGTTGAAGCAGTTGCGGGTGAGGAAGCTAGCTCTGAGTCGGAAGCTGGAGACAAAGAAGCTGAAAAAAGTCCCGACGAATCAGCCAAAAAATCCGATTAATTTACTTTGATAATTGCTGAAAATAAACTTCAGCTTGAGATTCATTTCCCTGAGCGCGGTAGAGCAGGGCCGCATTGTAGAGAAGATCTTGGTGTGTGGGTTGGAGTTTAATTTGCTCAAGCACATACTCAAGTTGTTCTTGTGTTTCATCAATAGAAAACTTTTTAATTTCAGAATTTTTAGCTAAGTAATGGCCACTCGTAGAAGTTGTTTTCGCTATCGCTTGGGTTCGAGAGAGTAGGGTGGTGGTTGCAAGTAACCCAAGGAGGAGAAAGGCTACGATTGATACTGTAGCCAGTTGTTTTTGGGCGGCCACAGCGAGAGAAAGTCTGGCTCCAAAAATACCAATTGACCAGAGAAGACGGAGGGAAAAAAATAGCTTTGCTAATAGACGCATGTGTCTAGTATACCAAGGAGATGGGGAATTTAGACAGTTGGCCAGGATTCGGCGATTAGAAGTGAGTCAGAGCTGTCTTTAAGATTATTCCAACAGGCTTCGGTCACAAAGGGCATGAAGGGGTGGAGAAGCTTTAGGAATGTTTTTAGAATTTCTTGAGCATTTTTTCTCGAGAGCTGGCCTGATTTTACCTGCTCAATGCAGTCGTCACAGTACCAGTGCCAGAAGTGATTATAGAGGGAGTCGGCGGCTAGGCCGATGTTTCTTGTGTCTAAATTTCCGGTTATTTCGGTGATAATCAAAGCCATCTTTTCTTGAGCTTCTTTATCTTTGCTTCCAGTTTCTTCTTCCCCCTCTTGGAGCAAAACGAACCTGGTAGCATTCCAAATTTTATTAGTCAGATTTCTCATGGCTTTAAAGTCAGGATCGCCAACTGATTTATCTTGTCCCGCGGTTGATCTAATCACCAAAGCCATGCGCACGGCGTCGGTGCCATATTTGGCGACCATGTCGAGGGGATTAGTCGTATTTCCCTTGCTCTTGCTCATTTTTCTGCCTTGAGCATCGCGAATTAGGCCATGTAAATAGACTTCTTTAAAGGGTGATTTTCCCGTGAGATATATTCCCATAAGCATCATCCGCATCACCCAGAATGGCAAAATATCGTAGCCAGTCTCCATCAGGGTGGTGGGGTAGAAGCGCTCGAAGTCTGTGGGCTCGGTGCTTTTCAGTGTTGAAATAGGCCACTGACCAGAAGAAAACCAGGTGTCGAAGGTGTCTGTTTCTGGGAGGTATTGGTGGTCATTGCCTGCTGGTTTTTCGCCAATGGAGTAGGGGACTGATAAATCGGCAGAGAGTTCTTGGAGTCCAGCTGTGATTTCTTCAAGAGGGTGTGATTTTAGAAGTTCTGCTAGTACTCCAGATTTATATTCTTTTTTGTCATCGAGAAATGAAGCGGTTATCTCTGATTCGTGCCCGTCAACTTGATACCAAACCGGTATCTGAATTCCCCAAGCGATTTGGCGAGAAATGTTCCAGTCGCGCAAGTTTTCTAACCAGTGACGGAGAATCTTTTCACGTCCGGCGCCGTAGACAACGGTTTCTCCAGAATCTAAAGCAGCCAAGGTTTTCTTGGTTAGGCTATTCCCTGGTTTATTAACAGCCATGAAGAACTGGGTGAGGGGCAATGGCTCTATAATTCGACCACAGCGGTAACAAGTCTTGATGACATTTTTGTATGATTCATCAATCTTTTCTATTAAGCCTTTTTCTTTTAGATCGGCAACAATTTGTTCGCGGGCGACCATAACTGAAAGGCCGGCATACTTGCCAGCTACAGCAGTTAGTTTGCCAGAGCGATCAATGGCTTCGACAATTGGCAAGTTGTGTTTGGTGGCGACAGCGAAGTCGTCGCGATCATGGGCGGGAGTGAGTTTCACCACCCCAGTCCCAAACTCCGGATCTACGAACTCATCGGCGATAATGGGCATGGGTTGATCGGTGAGGGGATTGAGGACTTTGGTGCCTACAAGGTTTTTATTCTTGGGATCATTAGGGTGAACGGCCAGATGTGTGTCTGCAAAGATGGGTTCTGGGCGAGTAGTAGCAACAACGACGAATTCATCGGGGTTGGCCACTTTTCTATAGCGAACATAGTAAAGCTTGGTGATTTGGTCTTTGTTTATTACTTCAAGCTCCGAGTAGCTGGTACCGCATTTTGTGCAGTAGTTTACAAGCTGAATATCGCGATATATCAATTTATCTTCATGCATTTTCCTAAAAGTTTCTTTGGCGATTTTTACGACCGAGTCATCTAACATGAAGCGGAAACGACTCCAGTCGGCACTTGCTCCCAAAACTTTTGTTTGACTATTTGCCATCTCTGAGTTTTCCTGAACGTAATCCCAAATCATTTTATAGAGTGTGGGGCGGTCAAAGTTAAAGCGCGATTGTTTATTTTTCTGAAGTTTTTTCTCGAAGACAAACTGGGTTTCGATGCCAGCGTGATCGGTGCCTGGGAAGAGCAGGGTGTCCATTCCTCTCATGCGACTAAAGCGCGCAAGGGTATCTTCGATGGCGATACCAACGGCGTGACCAACGTGAAGCGGGTCATTGGCATTTGGAGGCGGCATAATAATACAAAAAGGCTTGTTAGAGCGATTCTTTTCGTATATTTTAGCGTCAGGATTAAAGGCATCGACCGCTTCCCATTTGGCATAGATAGCTGCTTCGTGTTCCTCTGGAATATAGCGTGAGTCCATGGGGGTATTGTAGCAGAGGAGTAAAGTCAATGTGATCAATTACTATTTGATTAATGATCTCCAGCGACAAGAACAATTAGATCTGATTATCAACTTCTTTCCATCCTGAGTAAATTCCCCCAATGGTCTCAAGTGTTTCCCGCAAAGCTTCATCAATACCTTCTAATAATTCTGGGTAATCTTCGAATTGTTTTTTTACTTTTTCCACTAAATCCAGAAGTTCTTCCAAAGTACTATCTCCAATTCTGTGTGAAAAAAGTGCATCAACAAGCGACGCCACTATTTCTCTATTTTGTTCTGCAACAGCGGTTAGTTTTAAATCATGAGGGGCGTTTTCAGAAGTGTCTGGTTCTAGAAAGCAGGGGGGG